>Ga0209455_1000074_pt1 | contig 289143 bp, 265 predicted proteins | sample AraplaCol_mCL_r2_FD_184275 | JGI IMG/M metagenome (GOLD analysis project Ga0209455, IMG submission 184275) | Arabidopsis root microbial communities from North Carolina, USA - plate scrape CL_Col_mCL_r2 (SPAdes) (version 2) | ecosystem: Host-associated > Plants > Roots > Endosphere | place...
GCTTTACAACCCGAAGGCCTTCTTCACACACGCGGCATTGCTGGATCAGGCTTTCGCCCATTGTCCAAAATTCCCCACTGCTGCCTCCCGTAGGAGTCTGGGCCGTGTCTCAGTCCCAGTGTGGCTGGTCGTCCTCTCAGACCAGCTACTGATCGTCGCCTTGGTAGGCCTTTACCCCACCAACTAGCTAATCAGCCATCGGCCAACCCTATAGCGCGAGGCCCGAAGGTCCCCCGCTTTCATCCGTAGATCGTATGCGGTATTAATCCGGCTTTCGCCGGGCTATCCCCCACTACAGGACATGTTCCGATGTATTACTCACCCGTTCGCCACTCGCCACCAGGTGCAAGCACCCGTGCTGCCGTTCGACTTGCATGTGTAAGGCATGCCGCCAGCGTTCAATCTGAGCCAGGATCAAACTCTTCAGTTTAAACCTGTTACTGTTTTCGGTTCTTTCGAACCGGTCGCTCACTCAAAGCTGACAGGAATATGAATCACTTCATAAACCTGACTTACTTTAGCGTGAGACTCTTGATACTTTTGCTATCTGATCCGAGGATCAGCTCGCTTTCATCAAGCGCCCACACTTATCGGCTGTTAATTTTTAAAGAGCATTTCTGCGAGGAATCTTGAACCCCTCAGCAGCGCTGCGTTTTCAGCAGCAGAGAAGCGAGATTATGAACCGTGTTTCGCAGCTCGTCAACAACTTTCTGAACGACTTCGTTGCGACTGCGGGGCTCAACTTCCGTGCCGCCGAGGCTCGCTACCACCGAACCCCAACAGCACTGCTTCCCTTCCTTCCGCGCCGCGTTTCCGTTAGCGCGAAAGAGGCGTGATTCTATGCATCCCCCGGCGATCGCGCAAGGGGTTTCGTGAAAAATATAAGGCGCCGCACGCTGCCGCGTGCGGCGCCTTATATAGAAGCAGCCGAATCGTCAGGAACGTGCGCGCACCTGACGCGCGACGATCTCCATATAGTGATCGAGATCCGGTGTCGCCTTGCCTTCCTCCTTCGCCGTATCGTCCCAGCGGCGCAGGCGCAACGCATCCTCCGCGAACGGGCGCCGCAGGAACGCCGCCGTCTCCTCTTCACTGAAGACGCCGCCCTGCAACGCCAGACTGCGCACCGAGTCCGGCGACAGGCTCTCAAAGTAGCCGGCATCCGTGCGGCACAGGCAGCGCTTCGCGTCGACATGCAGCCGGATCGGCTCCAGCACCGCGTCGGAAAACAACGGACGCAGGAATGGCAGCACGTAATACTGATGCAGATCGTCGATCCCGCGCGCGCTCGGCGTGTCGCCCTGACGGTTCAGCAGATGGCCGAGGTCATGCAGGAACGCCGCCGCGACCAGCGCTTCGTCCACCCCGGACTCCTCCGCCAGCAAGCCGCTCTGCAATGCATGCTCCAGCTGCGTGACCGGTTCGCCGCTATAGGCCACATGGCCATGCTCGCGATACAGCCCGTGGATCTCTTCCACCGTCAACGCCATCCACTCACTCCCAAGGCAGCGAAAACGTCTTCAGGTTCGTGAAGCTCTTCATCGCCTCCTGGACGCCTTCCTTGTAACCGAGCCCCGAATCCTTGATCCCGCCGAACGGCGACAGTTCGATCCGGTATCCCGGCACTTCCCACACGTTCACCGTGCCGACCTTCAGCTCGTTCACGAACCGTACGACCGCCGCCGTACTGTCCGTACAGACACCCGACGACAGCCCGAACGCCGTGCCGTTGCTGATCCGGATCGCGTCTTCGATCGTATCGAATGCGATGACGGGCGACACAGGGCCGAAGGTCTCCTCGCGCACGATCGTCATCGACGGATCGACGTTGTCGAGCACGGTCGGCGCATACAGCGCGCCGCGCCGCACGTTGCCGGTCAGCAGGCGCGCGCCCTGCGCGACCGCCTCGTTCACCCGTACCTCGAACAGCCGCGCCGCCGTCTCGTCGATCACCGTGCCCATTTCGTTCGCGGGATCGAACGGATCGCCGTATTTCCATGCGCGCGTCTTCTCGACGAGCAATTCGGTGAACGCGGGCGCGATCGAGCGCTGCACCAGCATCCGCTTGACGGCCGTACAGCGCTGGCCCGAATTCCGGTACGAGCCGAGCACCGCCAGCGATGCCGCGCGGTCGAGATCGGCATCGGCCAGGACGATCAGCGGATCGTTGCCGCCCAGCTCCAGCACGATGCGTCGATAGCCGGCCCGCGCGGCAATCGCCTTGCCGATCGCGACGCCGCCCGTGAAGGTAATCAGCGACGCATGCGGATGCGTGACGAGCTCGTCCGCGATCTCGGCCGGGTTGCCGGTCAGCACCTGCAGCATCGGTTCCGGCAGCCCGGCTTCATACAGCAAGTCGGCCAGATAGAACGCCGACAGCGGCACCTTCTCCGACGGTTTCACGATCACGCGATTGTTGGTCGCGATCGCCGGCGCGATCTTGTGCGCGACCTGGTTCATCGGATGATTGAACGGCGTGATCGCGACGATCACACCGTCGAGCGGCTGGCGCTGCGAGAACACGCGCCGCGCCTTGCCGTGGGGCGTCAGGTCGCACGAGAAACTCTGCGCGTCGTCGCGCAGCGCCTCGGCCGCCGCGAACTTCAGCACGTCGGCCACACGGCCGATCTCGTAGCGCGAATCCTGTTTCGACAGCCCCGACTCGAGCGTGATCAGGTCGGACGCTTCCTCGGTGCGCTCGCGCAGCAGCGCGGCCGCACGTTCGAGAATCTGCGAGCGCGCGTAGCGCGTAAGCGTCGGCCGGTAGGCCATCGCGTAATCGAACGCCGCGCGCACGTCGTCGACGCTGGCGAGCGGCGCGGTGCCGACGCGCGTGCCCGTGTACGGGTCCGTGACGTCGAGCGTGCGCTCGCGCATCGCGTGCGTGCCGCACCAGCGCAACGCCTCGGCACGAAACGACGGATGATCCTGCCGCGGATGAGCCATCATGTCGCGATCCGGTTCAACACGAAATCGAACACGTCGAAGTTGCGCGGGCGACGTGCGGGATCGTCCCGCTCGATACGGCGATTGAACAGCAGCGGCACTTCCTGCTCGGATACGCCGCCATGCGAACGCAACGGCACCGTGAGCCCCGACAGGTCGTGTTCGCGCTCGCGGGTACCGAGCGTCATGTCGCGGCGGCCGATCACGACGAGATCGCCGATCCGGTCGGCCGGCAGTTCGAAGCGAGCGGCGGCTTCCGCGTTGTCGAGCACGAGCTCGACGCCGTCGAGTCCGCCGACGCGCCACATCGCCTCGGCCCGGTCGACGCCCGGCGCCAGGTAGATCGTCGCGAACGAACCGAGCGCACCGTGATGCACGACGTACGGATCGGTAATCGGCAGGATCACGCGCGCAGCCTGCGTGCCGTACCAGCCGTCGAAGGCATCCTGCAGATAGATCACGTTCGGCCGGCCCGTCGCCGGATCGTGCTTCGCGTTCATCCCGTGGTCGGCCGTGAGGCCGATCGCCCAGCCAAGCGCGTCGAGCTGCGCAAGGTAACCGTCCATCATCGCGTAGAACGCGTTCGCGCCGGCACTGCCCGGCTCGCACTTGTGCTGCACGTAGTCGGTGGTCGACAGGTACATCAGGTCGACCTGCCGCGTCTGCGCGAGCCGGACGCCGGCCGCGAACACGAATTCGGACAACGCCGCGCTGTACACGTCCGGCGACGGCAGGCCGACCCAGTCGAGCACGTCGACGATGCCGTTTTCCGCGAGATTGGCCTGCGCGGCCTTCTCGGCCGAAAAGCAGATGCCGTTCAATTGCCAGCCGAGCAGTCGGCGCAGCTTGTCCTTCGCGGTGACGACGGCCACCCGCGCGCCGGCGTCGGACGCCGCCGCGAGCAGCGTGCCGGCCCGCAGGTAGGCCGGATCGTTCATCATGACTTCGGCGCCGCGCCCGCCGTCAGCGGCCGGGTCCCAGAAATAGTTGCCGCAGATGCCGTGAACCGACGGCGGCACGCCGCAGACGATCGACAGATTGTTCGGGTTGGTGAAGGTCGGCACGACGCAATCCGCACGCCACGCGGTGCCTTCCGCGATCGTCCGGCCGATGAACGGCGCGACGCCGGCTTCCACCGCGCATTCGAGATAGTCGTACTCGCAGCCGTCGACACAGATGACGACGGTCGGGTCCACCGGCAACCGGTAGCGCCGGCCGTTGACGTCGATCGAGCGTCCCGCGAGATCCGACGAACCCTTGCCGGCGGCCGGTTGCTCGCCGGGGAGCCGCAACGCGAACGCGGCGTTCATGATGCCGCCCGCTTGCCGCGCGGCACGCGTGCGGCGATCAGCAGCAGCGCCGCGAGCGACGCGCCGAGCATCAGCAGCGACAGCGCCGACGCCGGCAGGTAATAGCCGCGCTCCACCTGGCCGATCACGACGATCGGCACGGTCGCGAAGCCGGGCGGATACACCGTCAGCGTTGCGCCGAGCTCGCCGAGCGACAGCGCGAAGCCGAGCGCGAGGCTCGCGCGCAGCGCCGGCACGAGCTGCGGCAGCAGCACGCGGCGCAACACCATCGCGGGCGGCGCACCGAGGCTCGCCGCGGCTTCGCGCAGCACGGTCAGTTCCGGGCGCAGCGCGGCGGCCGCGCAGCGATAGCAGAACGGCAGAATCAGCGCGAGCTGCACCAGCACGACGATCGCCGCCGAGCTCGACAGGTCGAGCGGCTTCTGGTGATACGCGATCAGCACCGCGAGCCCGAGCACGACGCTCGGCACGCCGTTCGGCACCATCACGAGCGCGTCGACGAGCGCGCCCAAGCCGCGCCGGTCGCGCCCTTCGAGCGCGAGCGCCAGCCACAGCCCGAGGATTGTGCCGAGCGCCGATACGCCAAAGCCGATTTCGAGGCTGGTCAGCAGCGCGTCGTATTCCGGCGAGCCGAGCCGCTCGAACCAGCGCAGGCTGTAGCCGGCCGGCAGAATCGTGCCCGACCATTGCGTCGACACGCTCGACAGCGCGACGACGACGACCGGCAGCACGAACAGCCAGAAGCACGCGAATGCGGCCAGCGCGAGCGCGGCCCGCGACGCATGCTTGAGCAGCGCGTCGGTCCAGCCGAGCGGGTGACGCGGCACGGCTTGCCCGATACGGAATTCAGCGGACATCGTTCCCTCCCGTCGCACGCCGGTTCACCCGGCGATAAACCGCATACAGCGCCAGCGATAGCGACAACATCACGACCGCGCCGGCCGACGCGGTCGGCAGGTCGAGATCGACGGTCGCGCTGCTGTAGATCGCGACCGGCAGCGTGACGAGCCGCGCGCTGCCGAGCACGAGCAGGATGCCGAACTCGTTCAGCGTCAGCAGAAAGCACAGCACGGTGCCGGCGGCGATGCCCGGCCATGCGATCGGCAGCACGACGCGGCGCGCGAGCATCCAGCCGGGCGCGCCGAGGCTGCGCGCGGCTTCGATCAGCCGCAGGTCCAGCGTCGCAAACGACGCGAGCGTCGGCCGCACGACGAACGGCGTGTAGAACACGGTCTGCGCGAGAATCACGCCGCCGATGCCGAACAGGAAATCGAGCGGCGGGTTCTCGAGATGGAACAGGTGCTGCAGCGCGATGCTGATCGAGCCCTGCGAGCCGTACAGGAAGATCAGCGTGAACGCGACGAGGAACGACGGAAACGCGACGTACAGCTCCAGGAAGCGCGTGACGAGCGACGCGCCCGGGAACGGCCGGAAGAACAGCAGCGCGGCCAGCAGCACGCCGAGCACCGACGCGGTGCCGGCGCTCGCGAACAGCACGCCGAGCGTCGTCAGCAGCACGTTGCGCGTGTCGGGATTGCCGAAGAAGGTCCGGTACGCGGCGAAACTCAACCCGTGATCGCCCGTCACGCTCAGCAGCACGAGCCGCACCAGCGGATAGACGACGAGCGGGCCGAGCACGACGATCGCGAGCGCGGCCAGGTGCAGGTCGCCGATGCGCCTGCGGCGTCGCGCGGCAGCGGCGTGTGCCGCGGCCGACGCGAGCACGTGCGGCGGCAGGCCGGCTTCAGGGCTCGATAAGGACGACATCGTCTGCCTCGCAATGCAGGGACACGCGCGCACCGCGCTCGGGGGCCACGCCGCGGCCGCGTTGCATCGTGACGCGCACGGGCTCGTCGGGCGCCGCGTCGATCACGACCGCGATCGACAGATCCGCGCCCTGCCATTCGACCGACGACACGGTGCCGTGCAGGCCGCCCGCCGCGGGCGGCATCACGGTGAGGCGCTCGGGGCGCACGCACGCGACCTTGCCGCGCACCTCGTGGCGCGGATCGCCGAGCGGAAAGATCACGTGCGGCGGCAGCAGGTTCGCCGGGCCGAGATAGCGCGCGACGTAGCCGTCCCGCGGCGCGTCGTACAACTGTTGCGGCGTGCCGAGCTGCGCGATGTGGCCGTCGCGCATCAACAGCGCGCGGTCGGACAGCACGAGCGCATCGTCGCGGTCGTGCGTCACGCAGACGACGGTCAGGTTCGGCAGGCGCTCGTGCAGCGCCTTCAGTTCGCTGCGCACCGACGCGCGCAGGTTGGCGTCGAGCGCCGACAGCGGCTCGTCGAGCAGCAGCACGTCGGGCTCGATCACGAGCGCGCGGGCCAGCGCGACGCGTTGCTGCATCCCGCCCGACAGTTGCGCCGGCAGATGGTGGCCGGCATCGCCGAGCTGCACGAGCTTGAGCGCATCGGCGACGCGGCGCGTCACTTCCGACGACGCCATGCCGCGTGCGCGCAGCCCGAATGCGACGTTCTCGAACACCGACAGGTGCGGAAACAGCGCGTAATTCTGGAACAGCAGACCGAGATTGCGCTTGTGCGGCGGCGCATGGGTCAGGTCGCGTCCGGCCACGGTCAGCGTGCCGGTCAGGCCGTCGGCCTTCACGAACCCGGCGATGAAGCGCAGCAGCGTGGTCTTGCCGCAGCCGCTCTTGCCGAGCACGGTCAGAAATTCACCGGCGCCGATCGACAGCGACAGATCTTCCAGCACCGTGCGTGCGCCGTAGCGCACGCTCAGATGCTCGATCTGCACGCCGCCCGGCGCGCCGGACCGCAGCGTCGCGTGCGGTTCGGCGGCGCCGAATGCGCCGGGATGGGTCAGGGTGGTGTCCACCGGGTTCATCCTCTTGCTCGCTGATACAGGCGGCGTGCGCCGGTCACTTCGGCTTGACGACGTCGAGCTGCTTGCCCGAGCTGCCGATCACGTCCTTCTTCCAGCGCTCGATCCATTCCGGCTTCTTCGCCATCACCTGGGTCCAGTCGACCGGAATCAGCTTCACGCCCGCGATCGCCTTCTTGACCGCTTCGCCGTTCTTGCCGGCCAGCGGCACGTCGGTGCGGCCCGGGATGCCGTACATGTCCGGCACCTTCGACTGCACTTCCGTCGACATCAGGTAGTCGATCAGCTTCCTGCCGGCGTCCTGGTTCGGGCCGCTCTTGATCAGGCCGATGCCGTACGGGAGCTGAAACGTGGTCGGCTGGTCGCCGGCCTTCGCGGCCAGGAAGATCGGCTTGACGGACAGCGCGCCGTGTTCGGCGTCGTCGAGATCCATCTGCAGGTCGCCGTTCGCGACGCTGATCTCGTTACGCGACAGCAGCACGTTCAGGTAGCCCGTACCCTTCGTGTGGAACTTCACGCTCTGCGACAGCTTCGCGAGGTAGTCGAACGCCTTGTCCTCGCCCATCAGCGACGTCGTCAGGATCAGCACGGCCATCCCGTCGCCGGCCGTGGCCGGGTTCGAGTACGCGACCTTGCCGGCATAGCTGGGCGACAACAGGTCGGCAAACGTCTTCGGCTGGTTCTTCACGACGTCCGGGTTGATCGCGAACGAGAAGTAGTTGTTCACGAAGGTCGCCCACGTGCCGTCCTCGGCCTTCGCAATGGCCGGCACGTTCTTGTAGTTCACGCTCTGGTACGGCTGCAGCAGACCCATCTGGCCGGCTTGCTGGATGAACGGCGGCAACGTGACGATCACGTCGGCCTTCGGGGAATTCTTCTCGATGTTCGCGCGGTTCACCACCTCGCCGCTGCCCGCCGTCACGATATTGACCTTCACGCCTTCCTTCTTCTCGAAAGCCGGCAGCACATCGCGATAGAGGTTCTCGAGGCCGTCCGCCGTGTACAGCACGACCGCGTTCGCCGCATGCGCCGGCATCGCGGCGCCTTGCAGCAGACCGGCGGCGCAGGCGGCCAGCGCGAGCTTGCGGAACGCGCCGGCGGCGGCGCGCGAGGGTTTCTGCAGTGTCATCTCACTTCTCCGTAGGCGGAACACCAAACGGCCGGGGCACGATCCGGCTCTCCTGTTATCTCCGGGCAGGCCGCTGGACGCCCCGCCGCGCTACCGCGCTCAGGCTGGGTGTCGCGCGGCAACCGAAGGATCACAGCGTTCGATGACAAAGCCGTGACGAATGCCACAATTTCCAAAAAATGACACATTTTGCCACTATCATGCAAGTCATTCAGACATGACGTCCGCTGTTTCGTCCGCCCTTGCTGGAGATAAAAACCATGCCCGCCCCGATCCTGCTCACGCCCGGCCCGCTCACCACGTCCGCCACAACACGCCACGCAATGCAACATGACTGGGGGTCGTGGGACGCTGCTTTCAATCAGTTGACGGCCAGCGTCTGCGCGGATCTCGTCGCCATTGCGCATGGCGGAGACGAGTACGTGTGCGTGCCGATGCAGGGCAGCGGCACGTTCTCGGTCGAAGCCGCGCTCGGCACGCTGGTGCCGCGCGACGGCGTCGTGCTGGTGCCCGACAACGGCGCGTATTGCGCGCGCATCCTGAAGATTCTCGGCCGGCTCGGCATCGACGCGATCGCGTTGCCGTTCGGCGAGGACGCGGCCGTCGACGCGGCGGCCGTCGAGGCCGCGTTCGCGCGCGAGCCGCGCATCACGCACGTCGCGCTCGTGCACCTGGAAACGAGCGCCGGAATCCTGAATCCGCTCGACGCGATCGCGGCCGCATGCCGGCGGCACGGCAAGCGGCTGATCGTCGATGCAATGAGTTCGTTCGGCGCGCTGCCGATCGCGCTGGCGGACAGCGGCATCGACGCGCTGATCTCGGCCAGCGGCAAATGTCTCGAAGGGGTGCCGGGGATGGGGTTCGCGATCGTGCGGCGCGACGCGCTCGACGCGAGCGAAGGCAACTCGCCGTCGCTCGCGCTCGATCTCCACGATCAGTACGCGTATCTGCGCAAGACGGGGCAATGGCGCTTCACGCCGCCGACGCACGTGATTGCCGCGCTGCGCGCCGCGCTCGACCAGTACCTCGCCGAAGGCGGCCAGCCGGCGCGGGGCGCGCGCTATGCGGACAACTGTCGGACGCTGGTCGAATCGATGCGCGCGCTCGGCTTCGTGCCGTTCCTCGACGCGAGCGTGCAGGCGCCGGTGATCGTCACGTTTCACGCGCCCGACCATCCGGCCTACGATTTCCGCCGCTTCTACGACGCGGTGCGCGGCGCGGGCTTCATCCTGTATCCGGGCAAGCTCACGCGGCTCGAGACGTTCCGCGTCGGCTGCATCGGCGCGATCGATGCGGGCGATATCCGGCGTGCGGTCGCCGCGATCGGGGCCGCGGTCGAGTCGCTCGGCATCGCGATGCAGCCCGCATGAAGCGGGGGGCATGCCGGCCCGCCCGCCTGCGCCCGCAAACAAAAAAGCCCGGCGGCCGATTGGCCGCCGGGCGAACGCACCGAATGTGCGGGGAACCAGTGCTTACAGCTCGATCCGCTTGATGTCGCCGACGACGAAGATATACGACAGCGCGCCGACCAGCGCGATCACGCCGATGAACACGAGCGCGCCGACGAACGAGCCGGTCGACGCGACGATGAAGCCGACGACGAGCGGCGTGATGATGCCGGCGAGGTTCGCCGCGAAGTTGAAGATGCCGCCCGTCACGCCGAGCAGGCCGTCCGGCGCGATGTCCGACACGAGCGTCCAGCCGAGTGCGGCCATGCCCTGCGCGAAGAATGCGACCGACATGATCGCGATCACCGCTTCGTTGCTCTGCACGTAGTTCGCGAGAATGATCGTCGACGCGAGCAGCAGGCCCGCGATGATCGGCAGCTTGCGTGCGAGGTTCGCGGACTTGCCGCGGCGCAGCAGCCAGTCGGAGAAGATCCCTCCGAACATCACGCCGACCGACGCGGCGATGAACGGCATCACCGCGAAGAAACCGATCTTCAGCCAGCCCATGTGGCGTTCGGTTGCCAGATAGGTCGGGAACCAGGTCAGGAAGAACACGAGCGTCGAGTTGCCGGCGAACTGGCCGAGGCAGATGCCGGCGAGCTGGCGCTTCTTCACCAGCTGGCCGACCATCGACCAGCTGAACTGGGCCTGCGCCGGCTTGTCGCCCTTGTCGCCGCTCTTGCGCGCACCGTGAACGAGACCGCCGCCCGCTTCGATGTACGCGAGTTCCTCGGCGTTCGCGCCCGGATGGTTGCGCGGCTCGTGGTAGAACTTCCACCAGATCAGGCCGAACGCAATGCCGACCGCGCCCACGACCCAGAACAGCGAGCGCCACCCGAACGCGCCCATCAGCGCGAACAGCACCGGGCTGAAGAACGCGAGGCCGATGTATTCGCCGACGGTATAGGTACCCGTCGCCATCGCGCGTTCGTTCTGCGGGAACCACGTCGCGACGACGCGGCTGTTGGTCGGGAAGCACGGCGCTTCCGTCACACCGAGACCGAGCCGGCACGCGAGCAGCGTCGCGACACCCGGCACGAAGCCTTGGAGGAACGTGCACAGCGACCACAGCGTCATCGACCAGTAATAGGTGACCTTGCTGCCGAAGCGGTCGAGGAACAGGCCGCCGGGCACCTGCATCGCCACGTACGTCCACGAAAACGCGGAGAACATGATGCCCATCACGGCCGCATTGATGCCGAGCTCCTTGGTGAGCTGCGGCGCAGCCACGCCCAGCACGGTGCGGTCGAGATAGTTGATCATCGTGCCGATCGCGAGCAGCGCGAGGATCTTGTAGCGCGCCGACGTGCGCCGGACCGTGCCGGCCGCCTGCGCCGGCGCGGCGCTCGTGTGGGTGGTGTGCTGCATGGTCGTCTCCTGGTCTCTTTGTCTGTAAGGGGGTCAGCGCGCGACGAGCGACTGAAAGTGACTGAACATCCGCTCGGCGTCGGGCGTGCGTCCGGTGAAGAGCTCGAACGCGTCGACGGCCTGGTACACGGCCATCCCGCCGCCCGGCAGCGTGGCGCAGCCGGCCGCGCGCGCGGCGTGGATCAGTTCGGTTTCGAGCGGGAAATACACGATGTCGGCCACCCACATGCCCGCGTGGAGCAGGTCGGCCGGCAGCGGCAGGCCCGGATGCTTGACCATGCCGGTCGGCGTGCAGTGGATCAGGCCGGTCGCGGCGCGCATCGCGGCCGCGAGATCGCTGCCCGGCGTGACTCGGGCGGCGGGAAAGCGTTGCTGCAATTCGCCCGCCAGCGCGGTGGCACGCGTGCCGTCGACATCGAAAATCGTCAGTTCGGCCGCGCCCATCTGCAGCGCCGCGTGCGCGACGGCCGCGCCCGCGCCGCCCGCGCCGAGCTGGACGACGCGTTCGAGCGACGCGCCGGGCAGCCCGCGGCTGAACGATTTCGCGAAACCCGACCAGTCGGTGTTGTGACCGATCCGCTTGCCGTCCTTGAACAGCACGGTGTTCACCGCGCCGAGCGCGCGCGCGTCGTCCGACAGCGCGTCGAGGTGCTCGATCACGCGCTGCTTGCACGGGTGCGTGATGTTCAGCCCGTTGTAGCCCATCCGCTGCGCGGCGTCGAGCAGTTGCGGCAGCGCGTCGGCGGTCACGCCGAGCACATCGAGATCGATGCGCCGGTACACGTAGCCGAAGCCCTGGCGGAACCCTTCTTCCTCGTGCATCGCGGGCGACAGCGAACCGCCGATGCCCTGGCCGATCAGGCCGATCAGAAACGACGGGCGGCTCATCGTGCGGCTCCCTGCGCGAACAGCGTCGCCAGGCGCTGCAGCGCGAACACGTAGCCTTCGGTGCCGCAGCCGCAGATCACGGCTTCGGCGATCGCCGAGATATACGAATGGTGGCGAAACGCCTCGCGGCGATGGACGTTCGAGATGTGCACTTCAATCACCGGCTTCGCGATCGCGGAAAGCGCGTCGGCCAGCGCCACCGACGTATGCGTATAGGCGGCCGGATTGATCACGATGCCGTGCGTGTCGTGACGCGCGGCATGCAGCCAGTCGATCAGCTGATGCTCGGCGTTCGACTGGCGGAACTCGATTTCCAGCCCGAGCCCTTCCGCCGCCGTGCGGCAGCGCTGCTCGAGATCGGCGAGCGTTTCCGCGCCGTAGATATGGGGCTCGCGCGTGCCCAGCAGATTGAGGTTCGGGCCGTTCAGCACCAGCACCTTGTGCTTGCTCATCGTGTTTCTGCTCCTGAAACAGGGGCGGACCACGATCGGCGCCGCCCCGAAGACATCGGAATTTGGCGCTAGTGTGCGCCCGCGCAAGCGGGCTGTCTTTTCGGGTTTTCGCTAATTTGTACCACCTAGTTAGTTTGTACAATACCGATGACTAGCCTAGTAAATTCGGGATATGGCGCGCGCGTCGAACTCAACGACTGGTTCATTCAGGGTCGGTTCGGCGGGCGTCGTGTCCCGCTCATCCGCAGGAATCGCCCATGCAGCGCTCGATCGCCACCGTCTCCCTGTCCGGCACGCTCGCCGAGAAGCTCGCCGCCGTCCAGGCCGCGGGCTTCGACGGCGTCGAAATCTTCGAAAACGACCTCGTCTACTTCGACGGATCGCCGGCCGACGTCAGGCGCATGGCCGCCGATCTCGGCCTCGACATCGTGCTGTTCCAGCCGTTTCGCGACTTCGAGGGCGTGAGCCCGGCTCAGCTCGCGCGCAACCTCGACCGCATCAAGCGCAAGTTCGACGTGATGCATGCGCTCGGCACCGACCGCATCCTCGTCTGCAGCAGCGTGGCGGCCGATACGATCGCCGACGACGGGCTGCTCGTCGACCAGCTCGGCGTGCTCGCCGAAGCCGCCCGGCAGGCTGGCGTGGTCGCCGCATACGAAGCGCTCGCGTGGGGCCGCGTCGTGAAGCGGTACGGCCACGCGTGGAAGCTCGTGAACGCGGTGAACAGCCCGCACCTCGGCCTCGCGCTCGACAGCTTCCACACGCTGTCGCTCGACGATTCGCCGGACGGGATCGCCGACATCCCCGGCGACCGGATCGCGTTCGTGCAGATCGCCGACGCGCCGAAGCTCGTGATGGACGTGCTCGAATGGAGCCGCCACTACCGCTCGTTCCCGGGCCAGGGCGACTTCGACCTGGCGCGCTTCACCGCGCGCGTGATCGAGTCGGGCTATACGGGCCCGCTGTCGCTCGAGATCTTCAACGACGGCTTCCGCGCGGCGCCGACCGCGCTCACGGCCGCCGACGGCCATCGCTCGCTGCTCTATCTGGAAGACCTGACGCGCGCGCGGCTCGCGCAGGAGGGCCGCGCGCCGGCCGCCAGCCAGCCGCTGTTCGCCCCGCCCGCGCCGCCCGCGCACGTCGGGTTCCAGTTCATCGAATTCGCGGTCGACGCACAGGCGGCGGCAACCGTCGGCGAATGGCTCGGCCGGATGCGCTTCCGGCTCGCCGGCCGGCATCGCTCGAAGGACGTGACGCTGTTCCAGCACGGCGCCGCGTCGATCGTGCTCAACGCCGAGCGCGACTCGTTCGCCGATGCGTTCTTCCAGCAGCACGGGCTGTCGCTGTGCGCGTCCGCGTTCCGGGTCGACGACGCGAACGTGGCGTTCGAACGCGCGGCCGGCTTCGGCTACGCGCCGTTCTCCGGCCGCGTCGGGCCGAACGAGCGCGTGCTGCCGAGCGTGAAGGCGCCGGACGGCAGCCTCGAATATTTCGTCGACGAAGCGCCGGATACGCCCACGCTATATGAATCGGACTTCGTGCTGACCGACATCGACGGCCCGACCGAGGTCGGCCCGCTGACGGGCATCGATCACGTGTGCCTCGCGCTGCCGGCCGACGCGCTCGACACCTGGATCCTGTTCTTCAAGACGGCGTTCGGCTTCGAGGCCGAGCGCAGCTGGCTCGTGCCCGACCCGTACGGGCTGATGCGCAGCCGCGCGGTGCGCAGCGCCGACGGCTCGGTGCGGATCGCGCTGAACGCGTCGGTCGACCGTCACACGGCCGTCGCCGAATCGCTCGACCGCTATCACGGCACCGGGCTGAACCACGTCGCGTTCCGCACCGACGACATCGTGAAGACGGTTGCCGCGTTCGCAGCCGACGGCGTGCCGTTCCTGCGCATTCCGGCCAATTATTACGACGATCTCGCCGCGCGCTACGCGCTGCCGGACGAGCTGATCGATACGCTGAGCGCGCATCACCTGCTGTACGACCGCGACGAGCACGGCGGCGAATTCCTGCATGCGTATACGGAACTGGTCGACAACCGCTTCTCGCTCGAGATCGTCGAACGGCGCGGCGGGTACGACGGCTACGGCGCGGCGAATGCGGCCGTGCGGCTCGCCGCGCAGGCGCAGCGGCGAAAATAAGGATAGGAGGCGGAGTTTGGGGCCGGACCGTGCTCGCGATTCGGCGATCGACGGGACGAGTCCCTCCCGCCCGCGCCATCGGGGTATATCGCCCCGCCGAGTACCGGCCCGCGCGGCCCGTCACGGTCGTGTCGGAAGCCGCGCTTCGTCTGACGTTACATGCCGTAACCCATACCGCAGTGCAGCATTGCGTCGCCCGCCCCCGTTTTAAGAATCGCTTAAGTCTTCGACGGCACCATCCGCAACCAGTACCCGATGGTTATCTCGAAAAGGAGGAAAGCGATGAGCGCCGTAGAAGCACCCGCGGGCCGCCCGGCCGCGCCCCCTGCAAAGAAGACGATGCTGCGCCGCCTGCTCAGTCATCACGAAATCGCGACGCTGCTCGTGCTGCTGCATGCACCGATCGGCGCGAACGCCAAACCCGAATTGCCCGCGCTGCAGGAAGCCGGCCTCGTCGAAATGGTCAAGCTCGACCCCGATACGGCCCCGAGCTTCCGGCTGACCGAAGACGGCACGGCCGTCCTGAAAGGGCTCGGCTACCGCTGAGCCGCTGCTTTCACCCGTTTCACCCTTTCCAGTTTCCCCGCCTTACCCGATCCCTGCGACGCGCCGGCCACGCCGGCGAGTCGCGTCACCCTGCCCGCTCCTGCAGCATCAACCGGTATTCCGTCGGCGTCACGCCGACCGTCGCCTTGAACTGGCGCGTGAACGCGCTGTGATCCGTGTAGCCGCATAGCGCGGCGACGTCGGTCACCTTGTCGTGCGTGACGAGCAGCGCGGTGGCCGCGTCGAGCCGCGTCTTCAGCAGCACCTGGCGCGGCGTCAGGTGGAACACCTTGTGAAAGTAGCGTTCGAGCTGCGCGACCGACATGCCGGCCATCTGCGCGAGCTGCTTCAGGTTCAGCGGCTGCACGTAGTGATCCTGGATGTGCTGGACCACGTCGGCGAGCCGGCTGTACGCCGGGTGCGAGCCCTCGTGCGCCTTCAGGTCGCGCGAGATGCCCGCGAGGCCGACCACCCCGCCCGCGGCGTCGCGCAGCGGCTCCTTGCAGGTCAGGCACCAGCCCGGCTGGCGGCCCGGATACAGGTGCAGCTCGAGCTGATCCATCAACTGCTGGCCGGCGTTGATCGTCGCCATGTCCTGCTCGAAGTAACTGCGGCCGAAGCGGCGCGGAAACACCTCGTCGGCGGTCTTGCCCAGCAGGTCGCGCTTGTCCTTGTAGCCGCAGCGCATCGCCAGCGTGCGATTGACGAGCGCGTAGCGGCCGCTCGCATCCTTCACGAAGAACGCGACGTCCGGCAGCGCATCGAACACCGGTTCGAGCAGGCGAAAATGCGCGAGCATCGCGCCGAAATCGGCGTTGTCGGGCGGGTCGCGCAACGTGTCGGACAGGCTCATGGGCGGTACGGCAAGCAAGGTCGTCATCCCGGCAACCGCGAAGCGAGTGGCAGATGGCGTCGATTATAGGAGCGCCCCTTCGATCGCGTCGCGCCGAGCGCGGGGCGGGCAAGGCGGCAGCCGGTTGCATCGTGCATCCCGTCGGTTACATCGGTGAGCAGCAGAGGTTGTGCACGCAACCGCTTCGCAGTACCTGCGCGGCCGGCGGCCGTTCCGCTTCCGCCATGGCCGGCGCAGCGCATCGACACACCGGCACCACGCACCCGGACTCGCCATCCTAAAAATGCCGGCGCCCCGCGTCTTGGCGGGTTTGCGCATTCGTCATGACGATTTCGGCATATATCAGGGTAATCGACGATATGCCGATATCGTCGCCGGCCACGCATCGAACGCGCAAGACGCGTGCATTTTCGCACCCTAGACTTCGCTTCACGGTCGCGAGACGACCTCCCGCCGCTGCCGCAATCGGCATGCACGGGCCGCCGCATCCGCCATCGCGCACGCCGATTCCGGCACAGCGCGCACGGCCGACGGCGTACTTGCATGGCCAGCACATCGGCCTGCCGATCGAACCGTCTCGCCCGGTTTACCGGCGCCGGCCCGCATGCCGGCGGCGGCCCAACCACGCCATCAAGGGGAAGTGAAAGTGAAGCTGAAGGTATCGCACGTCGCGCTGGCCGCCGCCTGCGCACTGTCGGGCGCGCACGCCGTCGCCGCCGACGTCGTCAAGATCGGTTTCGCCGCACCGCTGACCGGCCCGCAGTCGAATTACGGCACGGACATGCAGAAGGGCGTGCAGCTCGCGATCGCCGATTTCAACGCGACGCATCCGACGATCGGCGGCAAGCCCGTCACGTTCCAGCTCGACTCGCAGGACGACCAGGCCGACCCGCGCACCGGCACGACCGTCGCGCAGCGGCTGATCGACGACAACGTCCGCGGGATCATCGGCCACTTCAACTCGGGCACCAGCATTCCGGCGTCCGACCTGTACGATCGCGCGGGGCTGCCGCAGATCTCGATGGCGACGTCGCCGCAATACACCGCGCGCGGCTACAAGACGACCTACCGGCTGCTGACGAGCGACGCGCAGGCCGGCCGCATCGTCGGCACGTACGCGGTCAAGACGCTGCGCTTCAAGCGCATCGCGATCATCGACGACCGCACCGCCTACGGCCAGGGCATCGCCGACGAATTCGCGAAGGCCGTGGAAGCGGCCGGCGGCACGATCGTCAAGCGCGACTTCACGAACGACAAGGCGCTCGATTTCTCGGCGATCCTGACCAACCTGAAGGGCGTGAATCCAGACGCGGTCTTCTACGGCGGCGGTGACGCGCAATCGTCGCCGATGATCCGCAAGATGCGCCAGCTCGGGATGAAGTCGGCGTTCGTGACGGGCGAAATGTCGCGCTCGCCGACGTTCCTGAAGGTCGGCGGCGACGCGGCCGAAGGCGCGATCGTCTACATGGGCGGGCTGCCGAAGGAAAAGATGCCGGGCTTCTCCGGCTACGCGGCACGCTACAAGGCGCGCTTCAACGAAGACGTGATCACGTACTCGCCGTATTCGTACGACGGCACGATCGCGCTGCTCACCGCGATGAAGGACGCGAACTCGACCGACCCGAAGGTGTACACGCCGTATCTCGGCAAGGTGTCGATCAAGGGCGTGTCGGCGCCCAGCATCGCGTACGACCCGAAGGGCGACCTGAAGGACGCACCGGTCACGATCTACAAGGTCGAGCGCGGCGCGTTCAAGCCGGTCGATACGATCGCCGGCAACTGACAACCGATACGCGCGCCTGCCCCGCGCGGCGCGCCAGCGGCTCACCGGCCGCCCGCGCCGCGCGCGCTTTCGGCTGCATGGTCCGAAGCCGTCCCAGGCACGCTCGCGTGCAGGCATTTCGCGCTCCTGTAGAATCCCCCCACCCGCTTTGACGCTTCGTCTCCGCCGTGCCCCATCCCGGTGCGGCGGCGCGTGTTGCGTGCCTCACCCGGCACGCAGCGCGCTTCGACGACGCAAGCCGCGCCTTGTCAGTCCATGCCGAAAAGCGGGCCCTGGAGACGCAGCACCAACAACTACATTCGAAAACCGATCGTCCTGACCATGCAAGCTTCCGAATTGAGCGGCGTGCCTCGCGCCGCCGAACGCGCGCTCACGCGCAGCGACTACAAGACCCTTGGCCTTGCCGCACTCGGCGGCGCCCTCGAGTTCTACGACTTCATCATCTTCGTGTTCTTCGCGCCGGCGATAGGGCAGCTGTTCTTCCCGCACGACATTCCCGACTGGCTTCGCCAGTTGCAGACGTTCGGCATCTTCGCGGCCGGCTATCTCGCGCGCCCGCTCGGCGGCGTGATCATGGCCCACTTCGGCGACCTGTTCGGCCGCAAGCGGATGTTCACGCTGAGCGTGCTGATGATGTCGGTGCCGACGCTGCTGATGGGCCTCCTGCCGACCTACGACACGATCGGCATCCTCGCGCCGGTGTTGCTGCTGCTGTTCCGCGTGCTGCAGGGCGCGGCGGTCGGCGGCGAAGTGCCGGGAGCATGGGTGTTCGTGTCCGAGCACGTGCCGTCGCGCCATATCGGCTACGCATGCGGCACGCTGACCGCGGGCCTCACGGCCGGCATCCTGCTCGGCTCGCTCGTCGCGGCCGGCATCAACAGCCGCTACTCGGCGGCCGAAGTCGGCGCATTCGCATGGCGCATTCCGTTCCTGCTCGGCGGCGTGCTCGGGCTGTTCTCCGTGTACCTGCGCCGCTGGCTGCATGAAACGCCGGTGTTCGCCGAGATGAAGGCGAAGAAGGCGCTCGCGGCCGAGATTCCGCTGAAGGCGGTGCTGCGCGACCATGGCCGCGCGGTAATCGTGTCGATGCTGCTCACGTGGATGCTGTCGGCCGCGATCGTCGTCGTGATCCTGATGACGCCCGCGCTGCTGCAGAAGCAGTTCCACCTGACGCCCGCGACGACGCTGTTCGCGAACAGCATCGCGACGCTGTGCCTGACGGCCGGCTGCATCACTGCCGGCTCGCTCGCGGGCTGGATCGGCGCGAAGCGCGTGCTCGCCATCGGCGGCATCGGGCTGGCCGCATGCTACTACCTGTTGTTCGTGCAGGTCGCGGCCGATGCGTCGACGCTGCCGCTCTACTACGGGATCGCGGGCTTCATGGTCGGCACGATCGGCGCGGTGCCGTTCGTGATGGTGAAGAGCTTCCCGGCCGTCGTGCGCTTCTCGGGCATCTCGTTCTCGTACAACGTCGCGTATGCGATCTTCGGCGGCCTCACGCCGGTGATCGTGTCGCTGATGATGAAGTCGAATCCGCTCGCGCCGGTCGTGTACGTCGCGGCGATCTGCGTGCTCGGCGCGATCGCCGTGCAGTTCTCGAAGGATGCGAAGGATGTGAAGGGCACCCACTGAACGTCGGCGCCCGCTTCATGAACGAAGGGCCGAATCCCGCGGCGTGCGGGATTCGGCCCTTTTGTCTTGCGGCGGCCTCGCGGCGGCTACGCGAATCTGTGGTTCAGCGCAGCACGCCGTACGACGAACTCGGCCGGCGCAGCGCGTCGATGCTCGCGCCGCCGGCGCCGGTGACGAACAGCAGCAGGAACCCGCCGGCGATCGCGACGTTCTTCCAGAAGTGAATCACCATGTCGTGCTGGACGGCGGCGTTCGTCGCGTCCCAGAAATTGTGCCCGACCATCGCGGTCGCGATCGTGTAGACCGCCATCAGCAACGCGAGCGGCCGGACCTTGTAGCCGACGATCAGCAGCAGCCCGCCCAGCCCCTCGATCGCGACGACGATCGGCCCGACGACCTGTTGATAGGGCACGTTCATCCCGTGCAGATACGCGATGAAGTCGCTGTAGCCGAGCAGCTTCATGATGCCGCCCCACAAGAACAACGCCGCCAGCGCCAGGCGTGCGAAAAAAATGACGCCGGAATCGACGGTACGCGTCATGCCTTTCTCCTCGTATGCAATTCGGCCGCCCGCGCCGGGCGCACCCGGCGGTTCGGCGCCGCGCGGCCCCGGAGGGCGCGCGGCAAATGGGCCAGCATAGAGGGTCTTTCCGCGGTGTCCAAGGGCTTGTAGCAAATCTTTACAACGCGGCGATCGCGCCGGCAGCCCGGCGCGATGAAAAACGCGTTTAGCCCGCGTCGCTCAACAGCACGCCTTTCTTGAAGATGAAGCAGCCGTAGCCGCGCGTTTCGCCGGTGACGATCACCGCATACGCCTGCTGCGCACGCTCGTAGAACGCGAAACGTTCGACGCCGGTCAGCGGCACCGCACGCCCTTCCGCGCGGTCGATCTCGGCCTGCACTTCGCGCTGCACGGGCGGCACCGCGGCCGCGTCGCCGACGACTTCCATCCGCCACGCGGGCGTGTCGACGAACGTATCGAGCGGCAGCACCGACAGCACCGCGCGCACCACGCGCGCCGAATCGGCGCCGTCGACCCGCAACGCGCGCCCGACCACCGTGTGCTCCGCGACGGATTCGGCCGGGAAATTCGCATCGCAGATCGCGATTTCGTCACCGTGGCCCATCGCGCGCAGCGTGTGCAGGATGTCGGCGTGCAGCAGCGGGTCGAGATTCTTCAGCATGTCGGTTGTCTCCGGGATCAGGAACGAATCGCATAACGTTACCCGATCCCGGCGGCCGTGGTGCATGCATCGTTCGCGTCACGACGCGGCGGCCGGCATTTCGTCGATGAAACCCGTGACCGACGCGAGGCGGCCCGACGCGTCGACGGTGCCGAAGTCCGAGCCCTTCACGATCGCCGCGCCGTCGGGCGACACGAGCGCCCACGAGAACCGCAGGTGCTGGCCGAACGCGTCGACGTCGGTCGTGCGGCGAAAGCGGTAGGCGGGGAAGCGTTGCTGCACGGCCGCGATCATCGTATCGATGCCGGCGTGACCGTCGCCGGCCATCAGCGGATCGCGATAGGCCGCGTCGCTCGCGTAGGTCGCGTCGATCAGTTCGCGGCGGCGCGCGGCGTCGGGTTCGTTCCACGCGTCGAAGTAGCGGTCGATCAGGTCGGCGTGAACGGACGATGCGGTTTGAGCGGTGTTCATGGCGAGGCTCCTTGTGTCGGTGACGGACGATGTCGCGAACGTTTCGGGTCCGCGTGCCGCTATCGTCGCCGGGCCTGCGCGGGCGGTCGATTACGCGGGAGGTAAGGAAATCGCGCCTCCGCCGCCGGCCGTGCTCAGCCGTCCGCGTAGTCGACCGCCAGGCTCCACGCCGGATCGCCGTGCTTCGCCCAGTACGCGTCGAACAGCCGGCGCGTCATCGGCCCCGGACGGCCGTCGCCGATCGTCGCGTCGTTCAGCCGCGTGACCGGCATGATGCCGCCGGCCGTCGACGTGATGAACACTTCGTCCGCGTCGCGCAACTGTGCATCGTCGATGCGCGCAGCCTGGGCGTCGATGCCCATCGCCGTCGCCAGCTCGAACACCGTCTGCCGCGTGATGCCATGCAGCACGCCGCGCTCGGGCGTCCGCAGCCGGCCGTCGCGCACGACGAACACGTTGAACCCGGGCCCTTCGGCGATGCTGCCGTCCGTGCACTTCAGCAGGACCGACTCCGCGCCCGCGTCATAGCCCTTCAGCAGCCCGGCGACGAGGTCCAGCCAGTGATAGTTCTTGATCTGCGGATCGACCGATTCGGGCGGAATGCGCCGCACGTCGTCGATCACGTGGAGGTGCAGCCCTTCGCGCAACTGCCGCTCGTTCGCGACCGATCCGTACGGCACCGCGAACGCGATGAACTGGTTCACCGCATCGCGCGGGTCGCGGCTGAAGGTCGGCGACACGCCGCGCGTACACAGCATCTCGACGTAGGCGTGGCGCAGCCCCGAGCGGCGCACGCATTCGACGAGGATGTCGCGCAGCGCATCGTCGGTCAACGGCACGTTCAGCCGCAACCGCGCAAGCGAGCGCCTGAATCGCTCGATATGCTTGTCGAGGCGGAAGAAGCGGCCGTTCCAAACATGCACGGTGTCGTACGTGACGTCGGAGTGCAGAAAGCCCCAGTCGAGCACCGATACGCGCGCGTCGGCGATCGGAATGAAGCGGCCGTTCATGTAGGCGGCGCCCTGCGGAAACGCGGGCGCTTCGACGGATGGAATGCCATGATGGGCCGAACGTGTCTCCCGCGGCACGTTCGGCGTGTAGTCGACCTGCGCCGCGAACGACGCACGGTCGGCGTCGAACACGCTGCGATGCACGACCGCGTTCGGCCCCGTCGCGCGATCGAACGACAGCTTGCCGTCGAGGTGATCGATCTCGTGCTGCATCAGCTCCGACACGTCGGGCGACAACGCGTCGCGCTGATGCGGCTCGCCGTCGAGCGTCGTGTAGCGCACGCTCACCGACGCATGGCGCTCGACGCGCACGAACAGGTCCGGAAAACACATGCAGTCGTCCCACAGCGTCATCCGCGCGTCGCTGCGCCACACGATCTCGGGATTCACGATCACGTCGGGCCAGCCGTCCAGCGCGAGCGCGATCATCCGCTGCCCGATGCCGATCTGCGGCGCGGCGACCGCGCGTCCGAAGCCGTGTTCGTCGCGAAACGCGCGCAGCGCGGCGCGCAGTGCGCTTGCCGCTTCGCGTACCGCGGGCGTGCCCACGTCGTCGACCGGCCGAGCGACGTCGCGCAGCGACGCCGTGCCCACGGGAAGAATCCGCGTATTCATTTGACCACCTCCGACAAAGTCACCTTGTTGCCTCCTTTGAACGTCGAAATCGTTGCCGCCGGATTGCGCAGTTCGCCGCGTGCGTCGAATGCGATCCGGCCGGTCACGCCCTGGAAGTCGACGCGATGCAGCGCATCGACAATCTTCGCGGGATCGGTGGACTGCGCGAGCATCACCGCGTGGTAGACGGCCATCATCGCGTCGTACGCATACGGCGCGTAGAGCTGCACGGGCGCGCCGTATTTCTGCGTGAAGCGTGCAGCGAACGCCGGACCGCCCGGCATCTTCGCCAGGCTCCTGCCGCCGTCCGCGCACACGAGATTGCCGTCGAGCGCGTCGCCGGCCAGCTTCAGGATTTCGTGCGTGCACAGGCCGTCACCGCCCAGCAGCGGCGCGGCAATCCGCAACTTCCTCATCTGCTTGAGCATCGGGCCGCCCTGCGTGTCCATGCCGCCGAAGAAGATCGCATCGGGCGCCTTGCCCTTGAGCAACGTCAGCGGTGCGCCGAAGTCGAAGGCCTTGTCCGTCGTGTATTCGCGTGCGACGACGGTCGCGCCCGACGCCCCGAGCCCGCCGACGAACACGTCCGCGATGCCCTGCCCGTACGCCGTGCGATCGTCGACGACGCCGATACGGCGCGCGTGCAGCTGCTCGACCGCATAGCGGGCGACGGCCTGACCGAGGAAGTCGTCATTCGCGAGCAACCGGAACGTGGTGCGATAGCCCAGGCGCGTGAACTCGGGATTGGTCGCCGACGGTGTCAGCTCCGCGATGTTGGCCGTCGCGTAGAGCCGCGCGACGGCGATCGACGTTCCCGAATTCTGGTGACCGATGACGGCGCTGACATGCGTATCGACGAAGCGCTGAGCGACCGTCGTCGCGACCTTCGGGTCGGCCTGGTCATCCTGTGCGTCGAGCGCGAACGTGACCGGATGCCCGGCGACGCTCGGATGGCCGGCATTGATTTCGTCGATCGCGAGCCGGATGCCGCGCGCGCTGTCCTCGCCGAAATGCGCCTGCGCGCCGGTGAGCGCGCCGGCGAAACCTACGACGACCGTGTCCGCGCCGAACGCGGAAACGGCCAGCACGAGCGGCGCAAGCGCCAGCAGCAGATGTCGGGAACGCATGATGATTTCCTCGCAGCTTCGTGGTTGACGGATGCTACGATTATCGGCAGCCGTCGCGAAATCCGATAAACATCGCGCCGCCCGATTCGTGGATTTGTTTCGTTTTTTCCTCCACAAGGAAATCCGATGAATTCCATCGCCGCACCGCTCGACGACTTCGATCTGCGGATCCTCGCGCGTCTCCAGCACGACAACCAGATCACCAACCAGGCACTCGCCGCCGAGATCGGCCTGAGCCCGCCCGCGTGCCTGCGCCGCGTCAAGCGGCTGCGCGACGAGCGCTATATCCAGCAGGATGTCGCCGTCGTCGATCCGAACAAGGTCGGCCTCCCGTTGACGATGCTCGTGCTCGTGCAGGTCGAGCGCGAACGGGTCGACCTGCTCGACGAATTCAAGCGGTTCCTGAAATCGCTGCCGGAAGTCATGCAGTGCTACGTGGTGACGGGCCGCGCCGATTTCGTGCTGATGATCGCGATGCGCGACATCGACCACTACGAGGAATTTTCCACGCGCGTATTCCGCCAGCACCACAACATCCGCCACTTCGAAACGATGGTCGTGATGTCGCGCGTGAAGGTGGGGCTGTCGCTGCCGATCGGCATCGAGTGACGGTTGCCTGTTGCCGGCACGCGCTCCGCAACGAAAACGGGCGCCCGAAGGCGCCCGCATCGTCTTGCCGTCACCACCTTGCGCGTCAGGTCACCGGCGCCGGATTGAACAGCGTCAACGCATTCGCGAGCTTCCATTGCTCGGCCCACGTGCGGCGCTTGCCGCTCGCGACGTCGAGCATCAGCCGGAACAGCGCCCAGCCCGTGTCCTCGATCGTCGCCGCGCCGGTCGCGATCTGCCCGGCGTCGAGATCCATCAGGTCGTGCCAGCGGCGCGCGAGATCGCTGCGCGTCGCGACCTTGATTACCGGCACCTGCGCGAGGCCGTACGGCGTACCGCGGCCGGTCGTGAAAATATGCAGGTTCATCCCCGCCGCGAGCTGCAGCGTGCCGCAGATGAAATCGCTCGCGGGCGTCGCCGCATACAGCAGCCCCTTCTGCCGCGCCCGATCGCCGGGGCGCACGACGCCGGCGATCGGCGCGCTGCCCGACTTCACGATCGACCCCATCGCCTTCTCGACGATGTTCGACAACCCGCCCTTCTTGTTGCCCGGCGTCGTGTTCGCGCTGCGGTCGACGCGGCCGCGCTCGAGGTAGCGGTCGTACCAGTCCATCTCCCGGATGATCTCGCGGGCCACTTCTTCATTCGCCGCGCGCGACGTGAGCTGCGCGACGCCGTCGCGCACTTCGGTCACTTCGGAGAACATGATCGTCGCGCCCGCCCGCACGAGCAGGTCGGCCGCGAAGCCGACGGCCGGGTTCGCGGTGAGCCCCGAGAACGCGTCGCTGCCGCCGCACTGCACGCCGACGACGAGATCCGATGCGGGGCAGGTTTCGCGACGGCGGCGGTTCAGCCGTTCGAGATGCGATTCGGCCATCGTCATGATCGAGTCGATCATCGAGTTGAAGCCGACATGCGCGGCGTCCTGCAGGCAAACGACGCCACCGTTGTCGGTCGCGCCGTCGGCGGTCACCGGAATCGCGCCCGGCGGCAGCAGGCGCTCGGGCTGCAACTTCTCGCAGCCGAGGCTCACGGTCATCACCTCGCCGCCGAAGTTCGGATTCAGGCTGATGTTGCGCAGCGTGCGGATCGGGATGTCGGCGTCGGGCGCATCGATCGCGACGCCGCAGCCGTACGTATGTTCGAGCCCGACCACGTCGTCGACGTTCGGGTAGCGCGGCAGCAGTTCGTCCTTGATCCGCTTCACCGCATGCTCGACGACGCCCGACACGCACTGCACGGTCGTCGTGATCGCGAGAATGTTGCGCGTGCCGACCGAGCCGTCGGCATTGCGGAAACCCTCGAACGTATAGCCTTCGAGCGGCTCGAGCGGCGGCGCGGCGCGCGTGGCGAGCGGCAGGTCGTCGAGGCCCGGCGGCTCGGGCATGCGCATCGTGCGCTCGTTGACCCAGCTGCCGCGCCGCAGGTCGGTGAGCGCATAGCCGATCACCACGTTGTAGCGAATGACCGGGTCGCCGGCCGCGAGGTCGACGAGCGCGACCTTGTGCCCCTGCGGCACGCCTTCGCCCAGCGTCAGCCCGTCGGCGAACGTCGCGCCTGCGGGCAAGCCGCCGTCGTTGACGACGATCGCGACGTTGTCGTCCGGATGCACGCGGATGTAGAGAGGGGAAGCAGTCATCGGAATTCCTGGAAGCTGTCTGCGATATCGTTAGTCATCATACGACATTCAACCTCAGTTGATGATGCTGCGTAAACCCTTATCCGGAAAGACCCTACCCTTGACCCGCCAGCAAACCGCTTGCGCCACTCTTTCTTGCGTTGTACGATGACATACAACGACATCGCCAATTCGGCTCGTATGCCGTTCCCGACGAACCAGCACTCGCGCTAGACGGACGACCCCAACCATGACTTCACCGCAAGAACTCAAACAGATCATCTCCCACGGCCTGCTGTCGTTTCCGCTGACGGATTTCGACGCCGACGGCAGCTTCCGCCCGAGCACCTATGCCGAGCGTCTGGAATGGCTGGCGCCGTATGGCGCGAGCGCGCTGTTCGCGGCCGGCGGCACCGGCGAATTCTTCTCGCTCACGCAGCGCGAGTACTCGGACGTGATCCGCGTCGCGACGGAAACCTGCAAGGGCAAGGTGCCGATCCTCGCCGGCGCGGGCGGCGCGACGCGCGTTGCGATCGAATATGCGCAGGAAGCCGAGCGCCTCGGCGCGAGCGGCGTGCTGCTGATGCCGCACTACCTGACCGAAGCGAGCCAGGAAGGGATCGCCGACCACGTCGAGCAGGTGTGCCGCGCGCTGAAGATCGGCGTCGTGGTGTACAACCGCGCGAATTCGAAGCTGAATGCGGACATGCTGGAGCGCCTTGCCGACCGTTGCCCGAACCTGATCGGTTTCAAGGACGGCGTCGGTGAAATCGAGAGCATGGTGACGATCCGCCGTCGCCTCGGCGATCGCTTCGCGTACCTCGGCGGCCTGCCGACGGCCGAAGTCTATGCAGCCGCGTACAAGGCGCTCGGCGTGCCGGTGTACTCGTCGGCCGTGTTCAACTTCATCCCGAAGACGGCAATGGCATTCTACGAAGCGATCGCGAAGGACGACCACGCAACCGTCGGCCGCCTGATCGACGAGTTCTTCCTGCCGTACCTGAAGATCCGCAATCGCCGCGCGGGCTACGCGGTCAGCATCGTGAAGGCGGGCGCGAAGCTCGTCGGCCACGACGCGGGCCCGGTGCGCGCACCGCTCGTCGACCTGACCGACGAAGAAGCGGCCGAACTCGACGTGCTGATCAAGAAGATGGGCCCGCAGTAAGCGGGTTCGCCGGCGGCGCGAGCCTTCATCGGCACGGCGCGCCGGCTCGCCCATTTCTCCGTATCCGACTCACGCGATGGCCGCGCGGCTCGACGAGCCGGTGCGGCCATCGCATTACATCTGTGCGATCGCGCCGATGATCCGCTGGCGCACACCGGTGAGCGTGCGCTGCGTCTCGTCGATCCCCTTGCGTGCCGCGAGCGGCCGGCCGCGCGCCGGCGACTCGGCGCCCACGATCTGCTCCAGCACGTCGCGGTCGACGACCGCATCGAAGAAGCGCCCGACCGTAAACATCGCGTATTGCTTCGCGGTCGCGAGATGCGTATTGGCCTGCGTGAGCGCGTCGGCGCGCTCCGCGCCGTTCGGCCCGTCGATGCTGCGGCGGTGCTTCAGCGCGAACACCACCGCCTCCATGTCCTGCTTGAAGCGCTCGACGGCCCTGCCGAAAATCACCGAATGCGGATCGGAGCCCGCGACGGGCCGCCCCTGGTTGATCGTCACGTCGAATTCGCTGCCGCCCAGCTCGCGCTGCAGCGCGAACAGCGCATCGGCCAGCACGCGCCCTTCGCTGGTTTCACCGATCTGGGTACGGACCGATTTCGCGACGTCGCCGATCGCTTTCCACAACCCGGCCGCGAACAGGTGGTCGCCACGCTTGCTGATATTCATCGGATGGTTCCTTGTTGGTCTTGTGCGTCTCTCAGGCTCGCCCGGGGACCTGACGGTCCGAGGCTTCGCTACTGTAGGAGAAACGGGGGCAACAGGAAAGGCGAGGTGACCCCGCCACGGCATCGCATCAAAATGAGCACCGTTTGATGCGATAATTGATGCATCGATTTTCCCGGGAGCCGCCCATGCGCACCACCTTGTCCCTCGACGACGCACTGCTCGCCAAAGCGCAGCAATTGACCGGCGTCACCGAAAAATCGGCGCTCGTGAGGGAAGCGCTGCGCGCATTGATCGCCCGCGAAAGTGCGCGACGACTCGCCCGCCTCGGCGGCACCGAGCCTGATCTTGAATCGGTCCCACGCCGCCCGTCGGAGCCCGCATGATCCTTGTCGACACATCCGTCTGGATCGATCACTTGCGAGCCGGCGACGCGACGCTCACCGCCTTGCTGGAAGCGGAGCGAGTATTGATCCATCCGTTCATCGTCGGCGAGCTTGCGCTCGGCAGCATGCGCCATCGCGAGACCGTGCTGGATGCGCTGCGCGACCTTCCAGCTGCAACCCTTGCCACCGACGACGAAGTCCAGCGCATGATCGATGCCGTACCGCTTCACGGGCTGGGCATCGGGTACGTCGATGCCCACCTGCTTGCGTCGGCCAGACTGACCAGCGACAGCAGGCTATGGACGCGCGACCGGCGCCTGCTGGCGGCAGCGGAGCGCCTGCAACTCGTCGCCCGCCCCGCTCACTGACCGAGCGAAACCGGCACGAAAGCCCGCGCTGAATAAAAAAGCGGCGAGGCCCGTGGGCCCCGCCGCCGTATTCCAACGTGCCGGGAAGCATCCCTCCCGGGACGCTGCCTTCACCGGTTACGCCCCGTCACTCCGCCTTGCCGTCCCGCAGCCGCGGAATCGCGAGCGGATTGCCTTCCCGCAGCCCTTCGGGCAGCAGGTCGTCCGGGAAGTCCTGATAGCACACCGGCCGCAGGAAACGCTCGATCGCGGTCGCGCCGACCGACGTGACGGCCGGGTTCGACGTCGCGGGGAACGGCCCGCCGTGCACCATCGCATCGCACACCTCGACGCCGGTCGGGTAACCGTTGACCAGCAGGCGCCCGGCCTTGCGCTCGAGGATCGGCAGCAGCCGGCGCGCGAGCGGCTTGTCGTCGGCATCCATCTGCAGCGTGGCCGTCAACTGGCCTTCGAGCGCGTCGAGCACGCGCGCGACTTCGTCGAGATCGCGGCAGCGCACGATCAGCGACGCCGGCCCGAACACTTCGTGGCTGAACGCCGGCTCGCCCAGGAACGCCTGCGCACCGACTTCGTATAGCGCGCCGCCCGCCTGGCAGTCGGTCTGTGCCGCCTCGCCCGCGCCGATTTCGCGCACGCCCGGCAGTTCGGCCAGCTTGCCGCGACCGTTACGGTACGCATCGGCGATGCCGCGCGTGAGCATCACGCCGGCCGGCTTCTTCGCGAGCGCCTGCGCGGCGACCGTCTCGAAGCGGTCGAGATCGGGGCCGTCGATCGCGAGCACGAGGCCCGGATTGGTACAGAACTGGCCGACGCCGAGCGTCAGCGAATCGACGAAGCCCGTCGCGATCGCGTCGCCGCGCGCGGCCAGCGCGGCCGGGAACAGCACGACCGGGTTGATGCTGCTCATTTCCGCATAGACGGGAATCGGCTGCGGGCGCGCGTTCGCGAGCTGCACGAGCGCCATCCCGCCCTGCCGCGAGCCGGTGAAACCGACGGCCTGGACCGCCGGATGGCTGACCAGCGCGGCGCCGATCACGCGGCCGGGGCCGACCAGCAGCGAGAACACGCCGGCCGGCATGCCGGTTTTCGCGACGGCGGCGCGGATCGCGCGGCCGACCAGCTCGGACGTGCCGAGGTGCGCTTCATGGGCCTTCACGATCACCGGGCAGCCGGCCGCGAGCGCCGACGCGGTATCGCCGCCGGCCACCGAGAACGCGAGCGGGAAATTGCTCGCGCCGAACACGGCGACGGGCCCGAGCGCGATTTTCTGCAGCCGCAGGTCCGAGCGCGGCAGCGGCGTGCGTGCCGGCTGCGCGGGATCGATCGACGCGGCGAGGAAACGCCCGTCGCGCACGACGCGTGCGAACAGCCGGAGCTGGCCGACGGTGCGGCCGCGCTCGCCTTGCAGCCGCGCGACCGGCAGGCCCGTTTCGGCATGCGCGCGCTCGATCAGCGCATCGCCGAGCGCGACGATTTCATCGGCGATCGCTTCGAGAAACGCCGCACGGGCCGCGAGCGGCTGCGTGCGGTACGCATCGAACGCGTCGCGTGCGAGTTCGCACGCGCGGTCGACGTCGGCCTGCGTCGCGACGCCGAACGCCGGCGCCTCGATCGGCGCGCCCTTCGTCGGGTCGAACGCGTGCAAGGTTCCGGCCGAGCCGGCCACCGCTTCGGCGCCGATCAGCATCTCTCCTGTCAGTTGCATGGGGTGTGCTCCGTGGTTCGGGAATGGATTGCTCATTGTAGCTCAACAGATACGATGTCTGCCGACGTCGGCGGCATATTCTCGCCGCCTGCGAAGGCGCCGACGATACATCCGAAAGCCTTACCGGGCCAGCAAATCGCGACCTTCCCACACTGTGACGACGATCCCAAAGGGAAAACCCGAGGTTTCTGAATTCGAGCATTCTCAATAAACTTTCTTCCATGTCATACGACGACGTACATTTAAAGTGAGCAATCAGACCTCCCCTCGCGATCTTCCGCTCGACCTGGCGCGCACCGCGCGCCGAACCGCCGTGCGCTACTGGATCCTGGCGATGCTGTTCGTCGTCACGACGCTCAACTATGCGGACCGCGCCACGCTGTCGATCACCGGCACGCCGATCCGCAAGGCGTTCGGTATCGACCCGGTGACGATGGGTTACATCTTCTCGGCGTTCAGCTGGGCGTACGTGCTCGCGCAACTGCCGAGCGGCTGGCTGCTCGACCGCTTCGGCGCGCGGCGCGTGTATGCGGCGAGCATCTTCCTGTGGTCGGCGTTCACGCTGCTGCAGAGCACGATCGGCCTCGGCGGCAGCGCCGCGTTCGCGGTCGCCGCGCTGTTCGCGATGCGCTTCGCGGTCGGCATCGCGGAGGCGCCGGCGTTTCCGGCGAACGCGAAGGTCGTCGCGAGCTGGTTCCCGACCGCCGAGCGCGGCACCGCGTCGGCGATCTTCAACGCCGCGCAGTACTTCGCGGCCGTGGTGTTCTCGCCGCTGATGGCCTGGCTCACGCACGCGTACGGCTGGCATCAGGTGTACCTGTGGCTCGGCCTGGCCGGCATCGCGCTCGCGTTCCTGTGGCTGCGCGTCGTGAAGGACCCGGCCGACCATCCGGCCGTGAACCGCGCGGAGCTCGACCATATCGAGCAGGGTGGCGGCCTCGTGCGGTCGACGGGCGGGGCGACCGGCGCGCGCGGTAGCGGCGGTGGCGCTTCCGAAGGCAGCCGCGTGGCGGGCTGGTACTACGTGCGCCAGTTGCTGTCGAACCGCATGCTGATCGGCGTGTACCTCGGCCAGTACTGCGTGAACGTGCTCACGTACTTCTTCCTCACGTGGTTTCCGATCTACCTCGTGCAGGCGCGCGGAATGTCGCTGCTGAAGGCCGGCTTCATGACGTCGCTGCCGGCGATCTGCGGATTCCTCGGCGGCGTGCTCGGCGGGATGCTGTCGGACGCGCTGATCCGCCGCGGCGTCTCGCTGACGCTCGCACGCAAGATCCCGATCGTCGGCGGGATGCTGCTGTCGATGGTCATCATCGGTTGCAACTACGTCGACAGCGAAGCGCTGGTCATCATGCTGATGGCCGTGTCGTTCTTCGGCAAGGGGATCGGCTCGCTCGGCTGGGCCGTCGTCGCGGATACCGCGCCGAAGGAAGCGATCGGCCTGTCGGGCAGCCTGTTCAACATGTTCGGCAACACGGCGGGCATCGTCGCGCCGATCGCGATCGGCTACCTCGTCGGCGCGAGCGGCTCGTTCAACGGCGCGCTGGTGTTCGTCGGGCTGAACGCGCTCGTCACCGTGTTCAGCTATCTCGTGATCGTGAAGGACATCAAGCGCGTCGAGCTGCGTCATCGCGACGCGTGACGTTCGACCTTTGAAAAACGGCGGCCGCTTCATGCGCGGCCGCCGTTTTTTTCCATCGGAGCGACGTCAGGTCGACGCGTGCACGGCGCGCAGCATGTCGTGCACGCCGGACGTCATCAACGCGAGGAACGCGAGCAGACCGACGTAGCAAAGCGCGTAGGTCGTCTTCGTCTCGATCGACGTCGCGTAGTACACGCGGTTCTCCGGCGCGTCGGGATCGTAGCGCCACGCGCGCTTCAGCTGCGGCAGCGCGAGGATCGCCATCACGATCAGCAGCGGGCTCGGCCGATACACGAACAGCGCGATCAGCACCGGCACGCCCACGAGCCAGATGCGCGGCGACAGCACCGCGGTGATCCGCCCGCCGTCGAACGGCGACAGCGGAATCATGTTGAAGAGATTCAGGAAGAAGCCCGTATACGACAGCGCGAGCAGCAGGTTGCTGTCGGTGTGGCGCGCGGCCGCGTAGCAGGCCAGCGCGCCGAGGGTGCCGACGAACGGCCCGGCAAGGCCGACGTAGGCCTCCGTTTCCGCGTCGTGCGGCATCTCCTTCAACTGGATCCACGCGCCGACGAACGGGATGAAGGTCGGCAGCCCGACGTCGAGCCCGCGCCGCTGCGCGGCGACGTAGTGGCCGGCTTCGTGCACCAGCAGCAACGCGACGAAACCGGCCGCGAAGCGCCAGCCATAGAACAGCGCATAGACCGCGATCGACGCGAGCATCGTGCCGGCCGATACGAGCACCTTGCCGAGCTTCAGGCCGCCGAAGATCAGCAGCAACAGCTTCGTCATTCCTTGCGCTCCGTGGCGGCTGTGTCGGATGCAGCGGTTGCATCGGCGACGGCCGGCGCCGCGGCCGCCTTCGGCTTGCGCCCGAAGAAACGCTTGAGCGCCGCGCCGCCGGCCAGCAGTGCAACCGCGCCGATCTTGAAGAACTTCACCGCGAACGCGCCGATCAGCGCGAGCAGACCGAGCTTTTTCGCGCCGACGCCGACGATCAGCGCCGCGAGCCCATACTCGGCGACGTGGTCGGTCGACTGGTTGAAGTCGGCATAGCGCTTGCCGTCGTTGAAGCGGATGTTCGACAGCAGCGCGTCGGCCGAGGGCTGGTACTTCGGCAAATCGGCGAGCGTCGACGCCATCGTCAGCGACAGGTAGCCGTCGCGGCCGAGCACGAGCGTCCGGTAGTTCACGCCGTCGTTCGCGGCATTCGGCGCCGCGCCCTTGTCGCGGATGATCGCCGACCACACGAGCCGGTGCGTGGCCGCGTCGTACGCGGGCGCCTTCGCCCAGCCGACCACCTCGGTTTCGGGCAGGCCGCGCTCCTTGCGCGCCGGGTTGTTTTCCTCGGTGCCGGCCTGCAGGCTTTTCAGCAGTTCGTCGGGCTTCCAGTCCTTCGCGTCGTCGTCGCGGATATAGCCGCTCGGCTCGAACGACACGACCGAGATCCAGTCGGCGTCGGGATCGTCGGGCAGCACGAGGCCGACCAGCTTCGCTTCGTCGATCGAGTTACCCATCGAGCGCAGGTAGCGGCCGGCTTCGGCGGCCGGCACGAACGATTCGCCGGCCTTCAGCTTCAGCACGGCTTCGTGTTTGACGTCGATGTCGGTCGGCCCTTTCACGACCGCTTCGTTGGCGGCCGCGGCGGCGGCCCTCATTTCGACCTGCGCAGCTTCGGTCTGCGCGTGGCCGCTGGTCGCGGCGAGTGCGAGCGTCGCCACGCAGGCGAGCCGGACGGCAAGTTTTTTCATTGTTGGATTCCCCTGGAATGCCTTGTTGTCGATGTGCGCGGCGTCCGGCCCCGGCATCGTGGCCGCGGGTCCGGCGCCGCCTCTCAGGTGGCACGGGGGCTATGGTAACGCAGCGGCTGCGCACGCCCGGGCGGTGCGCGGCGCTTACCTCGCAGGTAATGCCGAAGCGGCGCGGGATTGCCTATCATCTCCCCATGAACTCGACCGCCGCCCTCCATGCGCCTTCCCCGTCCGCCGGCCGCGCGTCCGGCATCGGCCCGCTGCTGCGCACGTGGCGGCAACGCCGGCGCCTGAGCCAGATGGCGCTCGCGCTCGACGCGGATGTGTCCGCGCGCCACCTGAGCTTCGTCGAATCGGGCCGCGCGCAGCCGAGCCGCGAGATGGTGCTGCATCTCGCCGAACGCCTCGACGTGCCGCTGCGCGAACGCAATGCGCTGCTCGTCGCGGCCGGCTTCGCGCCGCTGTTTCGCGAACGGCCGTTTTCGGACCCGCAACTGGATGCCGCGCGTCATGCGGTCGAAGCCGTGCTGCGCGGGCACGAGCCTTATCCGGCGCTCGCGGTGGACCGCCACTGGACGCTGCTCGCGGCGAACCGGATGCTCGGCACGCTGGTCGCGCAGGCCGATCCGGCGCTGCTGCAGCCGCCCGTCAACGTGCTGCGGCTGAGCCTGCATCCGGACGGTCTCGCGTCGCAGATCGTCAACTGGCATGAGTGGCGCGCACACATCCTGCATCGGTTGCAGCGGCAGATCGATGCGAGCGGCGACCGCACGCTGCATGCGCTGCGCGACGAGCTCGCCGCGTATCCGGCGCCGGCCGGCCAGCCCGACGATTCGCACACGCGCACCGATTTCGCGGACATCGCCGTGCCGCTGCGGCTGCGCACGGCGAGCGGCGAGCTGACGTTCTTCAGTACGACGACGGTATTCGGCACGCCGGTCGACGTGACGCTGTCGGAACTCGCGATCGAGGCGTTCTTTCCGGCGAATCCGGAAACGGTGGAGGCGATGCGGGCGCTGGCGGACGCGTTGCCGGTGGCGTAACGCCGGCAGGCGTGGCGGGGCCGTGGCCGCGCTCAGCGGCGTTCGAGCGCCAGCTTCACGCCCAGCGCGAGCAAGACCACCCCGCTGACGCGATGCATGCGCGTCAGGATGCGCGGGTTGCGGCGGATCGATGCCGACAGCAGGCCCGCGAACAGCGCGACCGGCCCCTTGACGAGAAACGTCAGCCCGGCAAACGTCGCGCCCAGCACGAACAGCGACAGCATCGGATGCGGGGCGCCGGCCGGAACGAATTGCGGCAGAAACGCCAGATAGAAAAGCGCGACCTTCGGATTGGATACATTGGACAGCGCGCCTTGCGCGAACGTCCGCAGCCGCGATGCCGGCGCAGTGCCGTCGCCTGCGAGCGTCAGCTCGCCCGACGAACGCAACAGCGTGATGCCGAGGTACAGCAGGTACAGCGCGCCCACCACCTTCAGCGCCGTGAACAGCCATTCGGAAGCCTGAAGCAGCGCGCCCAGCCCGAGCGTCGCGAGCATCGTATGCACGAGCAGCCCGACGCTGACACCCGCGGCGGTCACGAGGCCCGCGCGCGTGCCGCCGGACAGCGTGCGCGACATCACGAGGACCATGTCCTGGCCGGGCGTCAGAATGATCAGAAGGGAGGTGGCCATGAACGGCAGCCAGGCGACGTGCGACATCGGGAAGCTCCTGAAAGGGGCCGCGGCGGGCGCGAATCGCGCGTTTTCGAGGGGCCGGGCAGTCGTCAGATTATCGGCAACTTCCCGTGGAGATTGGATGCAAACCCGGCTATTTCCGAAGTTGGATTTGGAGTTATTCTCCAACATCAACTTCATCTATAGCCAAAAATGCCAATCAAACTGGATGCGATCGATCGACGCATTCTGCGTGCGTTGCAGCAGAATTCGAACCAGACGAACGCCGACATCGCGCAACAGGCCGGCCTGTCGCCCACGCCGTGCCTGCGCCGCGTTCACCTGCTCGAGGAACAGGGCGTGATCGACGCGTACGTCGCGTTGCTGAACCCGGCAGCCGTCGAGCTGCGCTTCACGGCATTCGTGCGCGTCACGCTGGAGCGCCAGGACAAGACGACGGTCGAACGCTTCGCGCGCGAGATGGAACACGCGCCCGAAGTGCTCGAATGCCATCTGATGGCCGGCAGCTACGACTATCTGCTGCGCGTGATCGCGAAGGATCTCGACAACTATCAGCGCTTTCAGATGGAAACGCTCACGCAGATCGAAGGCGTGCGCAACATCGAAACCGAGATCCCGCTGAAGCGCATCAAACAGACGGTGCGGCTGCCGATCTAGGGGTCGAGAAACGTCACGGCCTCCCCGGCCGGTTGTCCGTTCAGCGCCTCGTCGCGCACGACGACCTGCCCGCGCACGACCGTATGCACGGGCCACCCCGTGACCGCACGGCCGTCGTACGGCGTCCACCCGCTCACGCTCGCGATCCATTCGTCGCGAATGATCCGCCGCGCGCGCAGGTCGACGATGCTGAAATCGGCGTCGTAGCCCGCCGCAATGCGTCCCTTCCCTTCGATGCCGAAAACGCGCGCCGGCCCGGCGCTGGTCAGGTCGACCAGCCGTTCGACGCTCAAACGGCCGGCCTGCACGTGATCGAGCATCAGCGGCAGCAGCGTCTGCACACCGGTCATCCCGCTCGGCGACTGCGGATACGGGCGGCGCTTTTCGTCGCGCGTATGCGGCGCATGATCGCTGCCGATCACGTCGACCACGCCGTCGCTGACGGCCTGCCACAGCGCGTCCCGATGATGCCGTTCGCGCACGGGCGGATTCATCTGCGCGAACGTGCCGAGCCGCTCGTAGCAATCCGGCGCGTGCAGACTCAGGTGATGCGGCGTGACCTCGACCGTCACGCGCCGCCGGTGCCGTGCGAGCAACGCCATTTCGTCCGCCGTGGATACGTGCAGCACATGCAGCCGGCGGCCCGTCTCGGCAGCCAGCCCGACGATGCGCCGCGTCGCGGCCAGCGCGCTTTCCGCGTCGCGCCAGCGCGGATGGTCGCGCACGTCGCCGCTTGCTTCCGCGATCGACTTGCGTTCGCGCAGCCGCGCCTCGTCCTCCGCATGCACGGCCATGCGCCGCCGGCCGTGGCGCAGTATCCGGCGCAACACGGTTTCGTCGTCGGCCAGCAGATCGCCGAACGAACTGCCCATGAAGACCTTCACCCCCGCGCAGCCGGGCAATCGTTCGAGCACCGGCAGCCGTTCGGCATTCACGGCCGAACCGCCGATGTAGAACGCGTAGTCGCACCACGCGCGGCCGCGCGCGAGATCGAGCTTGGCGCTCAGGTCCTGCTCGTCCAGCGTCAGCGGATGCGTATTGGGCATCTCGAAGATCGTCGTGACGCCGCCGAGCACCGCGCCGCGCGTGCCGGCCTCGATGGTCTCCTTGTGCGTGAGCCCCGGTTCACGGAAATGCACCTGACTGTCGACCACGCCCGGCAACACGTGCAAGCCGCGCGCATCGAGCAGCACGTCGGCGCTCCACGTACCGTGCAACGCGCCCAGCGCGACGACGCGGCCGCCCATGCACGCGACGTCGATCCGCTCGGCGCCGTTGGGCGTCATCACCGTGCCGCCATGCACCAGCAGATCGGCGTGCCGCCGTGTCGATCGGTCGCCCGCTTCCTGTCGCAGCCGCTCGCCCATGCGTCAGAACTCGTTCTGGATCTGCTTGTAACCGAGCACCAGCGCGTTGTTCGTCCGCGCGACGTCCTCGGAGAACTCGCTCGCATCGGCCGTCACCTGCGGCAGCGCGGCGAGATCGGTTTCCGGCCCGATGCGTTCGGTCGAGCGCACGTGGAAACCCGGCGGCAGGTGGCAGCCGTCGACGACCGCGTTGTAGCGCACCACGCAGCCGTCGTCGATCGTGCAGTTGAACAGCACGCTGTTGAAGCCGACGAACACGCCGTCGCCGACCATGCACGGCCCGTGGACGATCGCGCGATGCGCGATCGACGTGTGCCGGCCGATCGTCACGCTCGCGCCCGATTTCGAATGGATCACGACGCCGTCCTGGATGTTCGAATGCGCACCGATCACGATCGGCGCGATCTGGCCGTCCGCATCGGTTTCGTCGGCGCGGATCACCGCGTACGGGCCGATGAACACGTTCTCCTCGACGATCACGCGCCCGCACAGGATGGCGGTCGGATCGACGAACGCGTTCGGATGAATGTGCGGCAGGTCGCCGCGCGGGTTCTTTCGGATCATCAGGATTTCTGCCTGGAAAGAGTATGGCCACGCTTGAGCCGCTCGAACAGGCCGGGATCGCGCCACTGCGCGACGATGGCCGGCGCGAACACGATCGCGTCGAGGTCGATGCGGCCCATGCGCGGGTTGAATGCATCGTCGCGAAAGCACTGCGCGTAACCGGTCTCGGTCTCGTGAACGATCACCGAATGCAGCCGCACGTCGGCTTCGCCATTCGACATGCGCGTACCGCACAGCGCCGCATCGACGAGGCGAAAGAACACGCGCGAGAACTGCTCGGCGCTCGGCGACACCGGCAGCCGCACCCAGCGCTCGGAATGCCGGCGCATGCTTTCGACATAGCGCGGATCGTCGTCCGACCACAGCGTCACCGCATGGTCGAACGCGTCGATCAGGTCGCGCACGTCGCCCTTGAGCAGCCCGAAGTCGTAGATCATCTGGCCGTGATCCAGCGCATGCGCTTCGAGCAGCAGCTCGACACGGTATGAATGGCCGTGAATCGAATGCGAGCAGCGCCGCGTGCTGCAGCCGCGCACGACGTGCGCATTCTCGAACCGGAACAGCTTGCGGATCAGCATGCGTCGGCGCCTTCGCGCAGCGGAGCGGCCCACGCCACCGCATCGTGCGGATGCAGGCTTTCGAGATGGCGCACGCGCACGCGCGGGCTCGCATGACGATCTTCGAGCGCGGCCTGCACGCGCCGCGCCGCATCCTCGACGAACATCAGGTTGCCGCCGTTCAGCACCGCGAACGCCTGCTCGTCCGCGCGCTTGACGGCTGTCTGCACCGGCGTGCCGAGCGCCTGCTCGACGCGATCGATCAGGTCGAGCAGCCCCAGCGTCGTGCCATCGGCAGGCAGCGCCACGCTGACGACGGCCTCGCTGCGCTGGCTGTGCGGCGTGGCGGCCATCGCATGCCGTTTCAGCCAGGCGGCGACCGCCGTCGGCTCCACGCGAGCCTCATGCCCGAATGCCGTCAGGAATGCCTGTTCGATCCAGTGCCGCGACAGCGCGGCCGAGCACGGGCACGTCGACGAATAGACGACCGTCACCTGCGCGCGCAGCGCGAACGCATCGCCGGCCAGCGTCGCATCGAGACGCACCGGATAGGCCTTCCAGCCGGCCAGCCCCTCGGTCACGAGCGCCGTACGGCGGGCCAGCAGGTCGAAGCGCAGCCGCACGCGCGCGCTGCGCGTCTCGCAGTCGCGGTGGCTGTCGACCATCGCGCGCAGCATGCGCTGCAAGCCGGCCGGCGACAGCGCTTCGCCGTCGGCGAGCCCGTCGAGCAGCCCGTACAGCCGCGACATGTGGATGCCTTTCACCTGCGGCGCAGGCAGATCGACCTGCACGTCGGCACGCGCATGCACGTCGCGCCGGCAGCCGGGCTCCGCCACGACGACGGGCAGGTCGATGCCCTGCATGCCGACCCATTCGAGCGGGCGGCGGCCCGGCGCGGCGTCGGTCAGGGAAATATCGGGAAGCGCTGCATTCATGCTTGAAATCCGGTGGAGCGCCTTCTCCATCCGGATCGATGCAGGCAGCGCGTTCAGGTCAGGCCCAGTCGCGAAACGGGTTGTCCCACGTGGTCCAGTGTTCGGGGCCGGCGGCCATCTCGGCGTCGGTCAGCAGACACGCGTCGAAGCGCGCGCGCAGCGCCGGCTCGTCCATGTCCATGCCGATCAGCACGAGCTCCTGCCGGGCATCGCCGACATGCTCGTCCCAGCGCGCGCGGATCTGCGCGACGGCTTCGGCGTCCCGCGGCCAGCGCTCGGGCGGCACGGCCGCCCACCAGTGGCCGGCCGGCCCGTGCCGCGCGACCGCGCCGGCCTGCGACCACGAGCCGGCGACGGTCGGATGCGTGGCCAGCCAGAAGAATCCCTTCGAGCGGACGACGCCCGGCCATTCGCTCTCCACCAGATCGAAGAAGCGCTGCGGATGAAAGGGCCGCCGCGCGCGATAGACGAAGCTGCGGATTCCGTACTCGTCGGTCTCCGGCGTGTGCGTGCCGCGCAGCTCCTGCAACCAGCCCGGCGCGCGCGACGCCGCGTCGAAATCGAACAGGCCCGTGTCGAGCACACGTTCCAGCGGCACCTTGCCGAATTCGGCGATCTCGATCCGCGCGCGCGGGTTCAGCCCGCGCAGCAGCGCGATCAGCCGCTCGCGCGCGCTGGCGTCGATCAGGTCGATCTTGTTGATCACGAGCACGTCGCAGAACTCGATCTGGTCGATCAGCAGATCGACGACCGTGCGGGCGTCCTCGTCGCCCATCGATTCGCCGCGCGCTTGCAGGCTGTCGCGCGATGCGTAATCGCGCAGGAAATTGAACGCGTCGACCACCGTCACCATCGTGTCGAGCCGCGCGACTTCGCCGAGGCTGCGACCGTCCTCGCCTTCGAACGTGAACGTCTCGGCCACCGGCAGCGGCTCCGAAATGCCGGTCGATTCGATCACGAGCTGATCGAAGCGCCCTTCGCGTGCGAGCCGGTCGACCTCGATCAACAGATCCTCGCGCAGCGTGCAGCAGATGCAGCCGTTGCTCATCTCGACCAGCTTCTCGTCGGTGCGGGACAGCCCCGCGCCGCCGTCTCGCACGAGCGCGGCGTCGATGTTGACCTCGGACATGTCGTTGACGATCACCGCGACGCGCCGGCCCTCGCGATTGTTGAGGATGTGGTTGAGCAGCGTCGTCTTGCCGGCGCCGAGAAAGCCGGACAGGACGGTCACGGGAAGCCGCGTGGACGGATGAAGGGCGGGGTTCATCGGGCGATTCCGGAAGAGGACGTTGGAGATGAAATGATATATTGTATCGCTACGATATAACATATCATTTCAAACGTCCAGCACGACGGTAGCGCGGCGATGCACGCATCATGCGGTTTGAAAGGTGGGGTTGATAGGCTGCCCGGCGAGACCGCCCCTTTCAAACACCATGAAAAACAAAACGCTTGCCACGCTGTTACTGTGCGCTGCCGCTCCCGGCATCGCACTCGCACAATCGATCGCGGCGCCCGCGCTGAAACCGGGCGACACCTGGACCTACGTCGATACGGTCGAAATCGGCCCGAACGGCTGGCGCCAGACGCGCGACGAGATTACCGTGCAGCGCACGACGCCCGGGCACATCTACGTCGAGTCCCGGCAAAGCGGCGCCACGCAGGCGCCGCACGAAATGATCGTCGATGCGGACTGGAGCCGTGCACGCAGCATCAACGGCACCGAAACCGTCGTGAACCGCCCGCTGGCGTTTCCGCTGACGATCGGCAAGACCTGGACGATCCAGTACAGCGAGTCACACCCGAATCCGCAGCATGCGTCGGAAGCGTACGACACGCACTACAAGGTGGTGGGCCACGAGACCGTCACTGTGACGGGCGGCAAGTTCGACGCGATCAAGATCGAGGCTGAAGGCTCGTGGAAGGCGCAATCCGCACCGGGGCAGTCAATCACGTCCGGCGTATCGCGCAACGCGGGCGGTTCGACGATCGTGGTGCAAAGCCGCAACAACGGGACGGCGGAAGGAACCGGCAAGACCTACAAGGCGTTCTGGTACGTGCCGGCGGTGGGTCGCTGGGTCAAGTCGGTCGAGGAGTATTACGACACGAACGGCATGCGGACGGCGCGCTATTCGGACGAACTCGCATCGTACAAGCGCGCCGGGGCGGACGGCAGCGCGCCGTTGGCCGGCGGCCCTGCGCCCGCCTCCGTCGCGCCGGATGGCCCGCCGCCCGGCGATCAATGACGGAGTGCGTGCTCGCTTACGTATAGAGCGACGCCGGCGGCAACTCACCCGTCAGCGCATATCGGCCCACGTCGCGCAGCCGATAGTCGAGCGGATCGTGCAGCGTATGCGTGCGCGCGTTCCGCCAGAAACGGTCGAGGCCGAGCGACGCGGCCGTCGCGCGCGCGCCACACGCATCGAACAGCGCTTCGCCGTTATCCAGCGCCGCGCGCTGCGCGACGATCTTCGCTTCCGACACCGCGAGCGCGACTTCGGCGCGTTCGTCGGCCGTCAGCGCGTCCTGCCGCGCCCATGCGTGCTGCAACGTGTTGGCCGCGCGATCGGCCAGCGCCGCCGCGGCGATCGCGCGCACGCGCATGTCGCCGAAGCGCTGCAACGTGTACGGATCGTCTTCGGCCCGCTCGACGTCCGAATGAATCCACGGGCGGCCGTGCTGCCGCACGTAGTCGCGCGCCTCCGCCAGCGCGCCTTCCGCCAGGCCGACGAACAGGTTCGTCAGCACGAGCTGCGACACCAGCGTGCGCAGCGTCGCGCGCGGCGTCGGCGGCGCTTCCGACCGGTGCAGCACCTCGTCCGGCGCAAGCGTCACGCCGTCGAAGCGCACGCTACCGCTGTCGGTCTGGCGCTGGCCGACCGGGTCCCAGTCGTCGTTGACGGTGATCCCGGCCCGATCGGTCGGCACCACGCCGAACACGGTGCGGCCGATGGCCGGATCGTGCGCGGATACCGTCATCCGCTGCGAGCCGCGCGTGCCGGAACAGAAGCCCTTCACGCCGTCGAGCCGGTAGCCGCCGTCGGGCGTCGCCGTGGCGACGAGCCGCGTGTCGAGCGGATTGACCGCGTTGCCCCACCACCAGCGCCGGTCGACCGTGCCGCGCAGGTAGCGTTCGCGCTGCGCGGCGTTGCCCCACACGTCGACGCTCACCACCTGCAGGCACTGGAAGCCGACGAGATGCGCGAGCGCGCTGTCGACCCGCGCGACCTGCCGGATCGCGTCGTAAATCTCGGGCCACGCCGCTTCCTGCCCGCCGAACGCGCGCGGCACCGCGAGCGTCAGCAAACCCGCGTCGGCGAGCCACTGCTTCTCCCGGGCGGCATGACCGCCCGCGCGGTCGCGCTCGGCGGCGCTCACGCGCAGCGCGTCGATCGCGCGCGCCAGCGCCGCGCGGTCGACGGCCGGTGCATCGGTATCCGGCGCCAGCGTCGCCGGGCCGCGGGGATCGTTCATGCGACAGCTTCCTGTTCAACGGTTTCGCCCGACAGCGGGACGAGCGCGCCCAGCTGACGGCCGGTCAGCCGCGACAGGATCTCGCGCCGCCAGTCGTCGTAGATCGCACGATATTCGGCGATATCCGCGCCGAACACCAGTGCGGTATGCGCGTACTCGTCGTGCAGATAGCCGTCGAGCCGCGCCTGGGTTTCCTCGTCGGCCGCGATCACGCGATCGATCAGCGCGTCGCGCTCGGCGGCCGGCAGCGCCTGCAGCGTGTCGAACCACCACTGGACGATCTGCACGCGATGCCATTCCTCGTCCGGGCGAATCCGGTTCTCGCCGTGCTCGCGCATCGCGCTGTCGCCGATGCGGCCGGTCTTGCGCTGAATCCACAGCTTCGCGAGGATGTGCAGCTCGTAATGCCATTCGAATGCGAGAAAGCCCGCGACGTCGCGCACCGCGATGTCGCCGATACGCGCCCAGTGCGCGGCAACGAGCCGGTCGACTTCCGGCAGCGGATCGCGCCCCGTGAGTTCGGTCACGCGCTCACGGCCGATCACCGCGTGCGCGCCGTCGTCGCCGAGCTGGCGCGACAAGATCAGCTGGAAATGCGGATCGTCGCGGAACAGCGTGTCGATCGCCTTCGCGACGACCTGCACGATGAACAGGTCGTGCGACGCCATCTTCGTGTAGTAGTCGGCGACGGCCGCCAGCTCGTCGCCGTTGCACGGCTCACGCGGCGGCGTCGCCACTTTGTCGGGGAAGTCCGGACGATGGCGTCGCGCCACCTCCAGAAACAGCGCTTCCTCGAATTGTCCGTTCCATTCGCGCGGCGCGCCGATGGGCAAGGTCATGGTTGTTCTCTCAGGATCAGGAATGAAACGAGCGGACGCTTGTGGCGTCGCTCAGGTGCGCCGGGTCACGCGTCGGACCAGGCGGTCGCCCGTGATTTGCACGGCCGAGACGAGCGCGATCAGGATCACGATCACGGTCGCCATGACGGTGGTGTCGAAACGTTGATAGCCGTAGCGGATCGCGAGATCGCCGAGCCCGCCCGCGCCGACGGCGCCCGCCATCGCGGTCGAGCCGATCAGCGCGACGACGGTGATCGTGAAGCCGCCGAGCATGCCGGGCAGCGCTTCGGGCAGCAGCACGTGCCACACGATGTGGCGGCGTTTCGCGCCCATCGCGAGCGCGGCCTCGATCAGCCCGCGATCGACTTCGCGCAGGCTCACTTCGGCGATCCGCGCGAAGAACGGGATCGCGGCGATCGACAGCGGCACGACGGCCGCCCATACGCCGATCGTCGTGCCGATCAGCACGCGCGTGAACGGCAGCAGCGCGACCAGCAGGATGATGAACGGCGTCGAGCGGAACACGTTGACGAGCGCGCCGAGCACCGCGTTCACGCCGCGCCGCGCGTAGATGCCGCCGGGCGCGGTGGTCACGAGGATCACCGCGAGCGGGATGCCGATCAGCGCGGCGATCGCGGCCGACGCGGCGACCATCGACAGCGTGTCGCGGATCGCGTCGAGCAGTTCGGGCCACCAGAGGTCAAACATAGCCGAGCACCTCCGCATGATTCGCATGACGGCGCGCACGTTCGAGCAGTGCGGCGACCGCACCGCCGCGCGCCGTCGACGGGCCGGCGTCATCCGCACGCGGCGTCGCGGCGATCACGAGCCGCCCTTGCGCATGCCCCTGGATGCTTTCGATGCCGCCGTGCAGGAACCGCACGGAGCCGCCGAGCGCCGCCGCAAGCGCGCCGACGTCCGGCTCGCCGCCGCTCTCGCCCGTATAGCGGACGTCGAGCACGATCTGTGCGCCGTCGGGCAGCGCGGCCTGCTCGGGCAGCGGCCGCACCCGCGCGGCCAGTTCGGCCGGCAGGTCGTGCTGCAGCGTGCTCAGCAGCGCGCGCGTCGCGCCGTGGCGCGGATCGCCGAACACGCGCCACACGGGGCCGGTTTCGACGACTTCGCCCTGTTCGATCACCGCGACCGTGTCGCACACCGCGCGGATCACCTCCATCTCGTGCGTGATCAGCACGATCGTCAGCCCGAGACGGCGGTTGATGTCGGCGAGCAGCGCGAGGATCGATTGCGTGGTTTCCGGATCGAGCGCCGACGTCGCTTCGTCGCACAGCAGCACTTCGGGATCGTGCACGAGCGCCCGCGCGATGCCGACGCGTTGCTTCTGCCCGCCCGACAGGCTCGCCGGATACGCATCGCGCTTCGCGGCGAGCCCGACGAGCTCGAGCAGCGCCTCGACCTTGCGCACGCGCTCGGCCTTCGGCACGCCGGCGATCTTCAGCGGCAGCGCGACGTTCTCGAACACCGTCTTCGCGGACAGCAGGTTGAAATGCTGGAACACCATGCCGGTGCGGCGCCGCAACGCGACGAGGCCATCCTCGTCGAGCGCGCCGACGTCGACGCCCTGCACGCGCACACGGCCCGAACTCGGCCGTTCGAGGCCGTTCAGGAGGCGCAGCAACGTCGACTTGCCCGCGCCGCTGCGGCCGATGATCCCGAACACCTCGCCGCGCCGCACGTCGAGCGTCACGTCGCGCAGCGCGGCGGCCTGGCCGCGCGGCGTCGCGAATACCTTGCCGACCTGCTCCAGCGACACGGCCGCGCCGCCGACCGGCGTCACGGCTTCCTCATGTGCCACTGCATCGGCACCGGCACCGGCGCGCACGGCCGATGCCTCGATGAAACCCAGCGTATCGAACAATTGCGTCATCGCTTCGCTCCGTCACGTTCAGGCATGCGCGGGATGCGCGGGTTCGGCTGCGGCGGCCGGCCGGTGCTGCGCGCCGGTATGCCAGGCGGGCAGGCGCGGGCCCACGCCGAACAGCTTCTCGCGCAGCGTCGGCGCGGGATCGTAGTCTTCCTTGTAGACGCCGCGGTTCTGCAGCTCGGGCACGACCCAGTCGACGAAATCCTCGAACGACTCGGGCATCACGGTGCGCGTCAGGTTGAAACCGTCGATGCCGGTCTCGTCGATCCACGACTGCAGCTCGTCCGCGACCTGCGACGGCGAACCGACGATCGGCGCATAGCGGCCGCCCAGCGACATCTGTTCGAGCATGCGGCGCACGGTCCAGGTGCCGGTCGTGCTCTTGCGCGAGATCGCGTCGACGGCCGACTGGATCGAATCGGTCTTCACGTACGAGATCGGCTCGTCGAGGCCGTATTTCGCGAAGTCGATGCCGGTCGAACTCGCGAAATGCGCGAGGCCGGCTTCCGGGCTTGCGTAGCGCCGGTACTCGTCGAATTTCTCGCGGGCGAGCAATTCGGTCTCGGCCGTCACGACGCTCACGCCGGCAAAGATCTTGATCGACGCCGGATCGCGCCCCTGCCGCGCGGCGGCCGCGCGGATGTCGAGCGTCGCCGCGCGCGCCGCGGCCTTGCTCTGCCCGTTCACGAACACGCATTCCGCGTGACGGCCTGCGAACTCGACGCCGCGCGCGGACGAGCCGGCCTGGTACAACACCGGCGTGCGTTGCAGCGACGGTTCGCTCAGATGAATCGCATCGATCGAATAGAACGGCCCGTCGTGCTTCACGCGCCGCACCTTGCCCGGCTGCGCGAACACGCGCGCCTGCGCGTCGCGGATCACCGCGTCGTCGTCCCAGCTCTGTTCCCACAGCTTGTAGACGACGTCCATGTAGTCGTCGGCGCGCTCGTAGCGGTCGTCGTGGCCGATCTGCTGCGCGAGGCCCATCCCGCGCGCGGCGCTGTCGAGATAGCCGGTGACGATGTTCCAGCCCACGCGCCCTTTCGTCAGATGATCGAGCGTCGACATGCGGCGCGCGAACAGGTACGGCGGCTCGTAGGTCAGGTTCGCGGTCACGCCGAAGCCGAGATGCCGCGTGACCTGCGCCATCGCCGGCACGAGCAGCAGCGGATCGTTGACGGGCACCTGCACCGATTCGCGCAGCGCGGCGTCCGGGCCGCCGCCGAACACGTCGTACACGCCGACGATGTCCGCGAGAAAGATTCCGTCGAACTTGCCGCGCTCGAGCGTCCGCGCGAGATCGGCCCAGTAGTCGAGATCGGTGTAGTGCGCGGAGCGGTCGCGCGGATGCGTCCACAGCCCGTGGTTGATGTGCCCGACGCAGTTCATGTTGAACGCGTTGAGCAGGATCTTCTTGCGGTTCGCCGTCGTCATGCCGCCTCCGTCACCACGCGATCGCGTACAGCGAGCCGAACGCGTTGTCGAGCGCACGGCGCACCGCCGGCGAGTGCTGGTAGATCGAGATGAACTTGCGGATGCGCGGATCGTTCGCGCTCTCGGGCCGCACGACCCACTGAATCGCGAAGTTCTTGTTCTCGGTGCCGTCGAACAGCAGCGCGCTGTTCGGGTCGGTCGTGCCGGCGAGCTTGATGAAGCTCGGGTAGCCCTGCGCGAGATCGACGTCGTCGAGCGAGCGCGCGAGCTGCGACGCTTCGAGCGGGATGATCTTCAGGTGCTTCGGGTTGGCGACGATGTCGTGCGTGGTCGCGCGGTAGTCGGCGCCCGGCTTCAGCGTGATGAGCCCCGCGCGCTGCAGCAGCAACAGCCCGCGCCCGCCGTTGACCGGATCGTTCGCGATCGCGACGCGCGCGCCGTCCTTCAGCTCGGCGAAGCTCTTCACCTTCTTCGAATAGAGGCCGATCTTCATGATCGTGCCGGGCGCGATCGAGATGAAGTTGTAGCCGCCCTGCTTCTTCGCGTTCTCGAGAAACGGGATGTGCTGGAAGTAATTGACGTCGATGTCCTTGTTCGCGAGCGCCGCGTTCGGCGTATTCCAGTCGGTGAATTCGACGATCTTCACGTCGAGGCCCTGCTCCTTCGCCTCCTTCGCGGCGATCTTCAGCGCCTCGATCTGCGGGCTGGTCGAGATGCCGACCTTCAGCGGCGCGGTGTCGGCGCGCGCGCCGTTCAGCAGCACGACGCCGAGCAGCGCGGCCGTCAGCAGGCGGGCCAGGCGAGCCACGCGGCCGGCGGAAAAGCGGGAGGAAAACACGGGATGCAGCATGGGAACCACTCTCCTGTCCAAAGACGGTATCGATGGATGAGCGACGCCGCGGCGAACGCGCGGGCGTTCTCCGGACGGTCGTCGTCCCATCGGAAAAGGATCAGCCGATGATAGAGAGCGGCGAGAGGGCGGTCTACGAAGCGATTGTGCGAAGAAAATCGCGCGCGGCGATATGGCGGGCGGGACGGCGGGCGCCGGGCATGACCGGGGCGCCCGGGCCGCCGTCAGGCCGAAATCTCGGCCTGACGGCCGCGCCGATTCCGAAATCTCGGCCACTTCGCGTGAAAAACCCTTTCCGCAGACGAAATAAATCCCTTATGAATCAATGGATTAAAAATATTCCGGCGCGTCGGCATTCTGGCATGGGGGTTGCGTAATAGACGGCACACGATGCCGCGAAGCGATGCAGGCATTCCAAACATCAGGAGACACGTCTTGCAGACCTCTATCCATACCCCGTCCCATCCCGAGCCGATTGCCGAAGCCGGCCCCGCCACGCGCGAACGCTTCTGGCCGGAAGGCTGGTGGAAGCTGATGGAAATCCGCATCGGCATCATCCCGCTGCCGGTCTACGTGATCCTGTTCGGACTGATCGTCGGCTTCGCGGTGACGGGCAAGGTGCCCGGCGAAATCTCGATGGCGATCGCCGTCCTCGCGTTCTTCGGCTTCACCTGCGCGGAACTCGGCAAGCGCCTGCCGCTCCTGCGCAACATCGGCGCGGCCGCGATCTTCGCGACCTTCGTGCCGTCGGCGCTCACGTACTACCACGTGCTGCCGAAGCCGGTGCTGAACCTGACGGTCGAATTCACGAAATCGACCAACTTCCTGTATCTGTTCATCGCGTCGATCATCGTCGGCAGCATCCTGAGCATGGATCGCCGCGTGCTGATCCAGGGCTTCGTGAAGATCTTCATTCCGCTCGCGGCCGGCTCGGTCGCCGCGGCGATCGTCGGCACGGCGGTCGGCACCGCGCTCGGCCTCGGCGCGCGCCACACGCTGCTGTACATCGTCGTGCCGATCATGGCGGGCGGCGTCGGCGAAGGCGCGATTCCGCTGTCGATCGGCTATTCGGAACTGATGCACCTGCCGCAGGGCGAGATGTTCGCGATGGTGCTCCCGCCGGTGATGCTCGGCAGCCTGACCGCGATCATCCTGTCGGGCGCGCTCGACATGCTCGGCAAGCGCCTGCCGCACCTGACCGGCAATGGCCGCCTGCAGGTCGGCGAAAGCGGCGACATGATGCCGGAGAACGAAGAGATCCGCGGTCACGTCGACGTCACGCACATCGCGGGCGCCGGCATCACCGCGATCACGCTGTACCTCGTCGGCCTGATGGCGCACAAGCTGTTCGGCCTGCCCGCGCCGGTCGCGATGCTGTTCCTCGCGGTGCTGGTGAAGCTCGCGCGTGCGGTGTCGCCGCCGCTGCAGGAAGGCGCGTTCGTCGTCTACAAGTTCTTCTCGACCGCCGTCACGTATCCGCTGCTGTTCGCGATCGGTGTCGCGATGACGCCGTGGGACAAGCTGACCGCCGCGTTCACGATCGTCAACGTGGTCACGATCGTGTCGACCGTCGCGACGCTGATGGGCACCGGTTTCGTGGTCGGACGCCTGCTGAAGATGTACCCTATCGACACCGCAATCGTGAACGCCTGCCACAGCGGGCAAGGCGGCACCGGCGACGTCGCGATCCTGACCGCCGCGAACCGGATGCAGCTGATGCCGTTCGCGCAGATCGCCACCCGTATCGGCGGCGCGATCGTCGTCACGGTGACGCTGATCCTGGTCGCGCACTTCGGATAACGCGCGGCCGCGCGCACCGTCGCGCCGGCCGCTTCAGACGCGCCGCCGCCGGCTCTGCCGGTGCGCGGCGCGCGTCGTTGCGGGCGACCGGCGGGGGCAACCGGCCGGCGGCGGCCGACGGTTGCGAACGGCCGACGTTGCGGGCTTCGATGAGGGCGAACGTGCAGAAGAGCTTCAAGGGAATCCCGTGGTGGGGCTGGGCCTCGGCCGCGGTGCTGTATGTCGGCGTGGCCGGCGCGGCCGTCGATTTCGCGTGGGAACGCGCGATCGACGCGCTCGAGGAGGCCGGCGCGCACCGGCTCGACCTGTATGCGTCGAGCCTGAAAAGCGAGCTCGGCCGCTTCGAGATCCTGCCCGGCCTCGTCGCGCGGCAGGACGGCGTGCGCGCGATGCTGAAAGCCGCGCCGAACGATGCGCCCGAGCTCGTGCATGCGGTGAACACCTACCTCGAAGCCGTGAACCGCGACGCGGGCAGCGGCGCGGTCGACGTGATCGATCTGCAAGGCGACGTGATCGCCGCGAGCAACTGGAACGAGACGATCAGCTTCGTCGGCACCAACGTGTCGTACCGGCCGTACTTCAAGGACGCGCTCGCGCGCGGCAGCGGCCGCTTCTTCGGCATCGGCACCAACACCGGCGTGCCCGGCGTCTACTTCGCGAGCGCGGTGCGCAGCGACGGCGTGCCGATCGGCGTGGCCGCCGTGAAGATCAGCGTCGACCCGCTCGAATCGGCATGGCGCGCGCCGGGCGTCGCCGCGCTGGTCGTCGACAGCAACGGCGTGGTCGTGATCTCGACCGAACCCGCATGGAAATTCACCGCGCTGCGCCCGATCACCGCGCAGCAACAGCGCGACATCCAGGCGTCGCGCCAGTACGCGGGCCGCACCGTCGACGCGCTGCCCTACCGCCACATCGGCGACCGCAGCTCGGCCGCGTGGTTCGGCACCTTCCCCGATCCGCGCCACGCCGGCCGCACCACGCGCTATCTCGTGATGTCGCGCCCCGCGCCGCAAGCCGGCGATTCGCTGATGGTGCTGCTCGACATTGCGGGCGCGCGGCGCCAGCAGCAGACGGCGTTCGTGTTCGTCACCGGCGCGTTCCTGATCGCCGCGCTGCTGGCCGGCTATGCGATCCAGCGCCGCCGGGCGATCCTCGCGCGGCTGAGCGCGCAGGACGCGCTGCGCCGCGCGAACGACCGGCTCGAACTGACCGTCGCGCAGCGCACGGCCGCGCTGACGGCCGCGAACGAGCGGATGCAGCGCGAGATCGACGAACGCGAACGCACCGAGCAGCGGCTGCGCGCGTCGCAGCAGGAAGTCGTGCACGCAGGCAAGCTCGCGGTGCTCGGGCAGATGGCCGCCGGCCTCACGCACGAACTGAACCAGCCGCTCGTCGCGATCCGCACGCTGTGCGACAACGCGCGCACCTTCTTCGAGCGCGGCCAGCCGGCGCCGGCGCTCGCGAACCTCGAACGAGTCGGCAAGCTGGTCGACGGCATGGCCGTGCTCACCGGCGAGTTGAAGACCTTCGCGCGCAAGCCCGACGTCGAGCGCGTCGCGGTGTCGCTGAACGAGGCCGTCGCGCATGCGCGGCTGATCTACGATGCGCGGATTCGCGACGAAGGCGTGCGGCTCGACGTGAACATCGCACCCGGCACGACGGTCTCGGCCGAATCGAGCCAGTTGCAGCAGGTGATCGTGAACCTGCTCGGCAACGCGCTCGACGCGGTGCACGACGCACCGGTGCGCCGTATCGTCATCGAGGCGGCCGAAACCGGCGATGCGGACGATGCGACCAACGCCGGCCGCGTGCGCCTGGCGGTGGCCGACAGCGGCGCCGGCATCGCGCCCGACGTGCTGCCGCACCTGTTCGAGCCGTTCGTGACCACCAAGCCGCGCGGCCAGGGCCTCGGGCTCGGGCTCGCGATCACGTCGCGCATCGTCGAGGCGTTCGGCGCGAGGATCACCGCGACGAACCGCGACGAAGGCGGCGCGCAGTTCACCATCGAATTCGCGGCGGCAACGCCGCAACAGAGGACAGAGCATGGAAGATGAGATTCGGGTGCTGGTCGTCGAGGATGATGAAAACGTCCGGATCGGCGTCGAGCAGGCCGTCGCGCTCGCCGGGTTCCCGGTCGACGCGTTCGCGTCGGCCGCCGACGCGCTCGCGCACGTCGCGCCCGGCGCGCCGGTGGTGATCGTGTCGGACGTGCGGATGCCGGGCATCGACGGGCTGCAGTTGCTCGACCGCGTGATGGCCATCGATGCGCAGATCCCGGTCGTACTAATCAGCGGCCACGCGGACATCTCGACGGCCGTCGGCGCGATGCAGGTCGGCGCGTACGACTTCATCGAGAAACCGTTCTCGTCGGACCTGATCGCCGGCCGCGTCGCGCGCGCGGTCGAGAAGCGTCGCCTGACGCTCGAGGTGCAGGGGCTGCGCGCGGCGCTGAACAACTGGCAGGGCATCGAGGCGTTCGTGCTCGGCAAGTCGCCCGCGATGGCCGACGTGCGCAAGAAGATCCTGCGCCTCGCCGATACGTCGGTGTCGGTGCTGATCACCGGCGAGACGGGCACCGGCAAGGAACTGATCGCGCGCAGCCTGCACGACTTCGGCGGTCGGCGCGACGCGCATTTCGTCGCGCTGAACTGCGGCGGCCTGCCCGAGCAGGTGTTCGAGAGCGAGCTGTTCGGCCATGAGGCCGGCGCGTTCACCGGTGCGATCAAGAAGCGCATCGGCAAGATCGAATGGGCGGACGGCGGCACGCTGTTCCTCGACGAGATCGAGACGATGCCGATCGCGCTGCAGATCAAGATGCTGCGCGTGCTGCAGGAGCGCGTGGTCGAGCGGCTCGGCGCGAACGACCTGATTCCGGTCGACTGCCGCGTGGTGGCCGCATCGAAGGCCGATCTCGCCGAACTCGCCGCCGACGGGCGCTTTCGCGCGGATCTGCTGTATCGCCTCAACGTCGCGCAGATCGAGTTGCCGCCGCTGCGCGAACGGCGCGAGGACGTGCCGCTGCTGTTCGAGCATTTCGTGCTCGCGGCCGCGCGGCGCTTCGGGCAGCCGGCGCCGGTCGTCACCGCCGCGCAGGTGTCCGAACTGATGATGCACGCGTGGCCCGGCAACGTGCGCGAACTGCAGAACGTGGCCGACCGCTTCGTGCTCGGGCTGACCGGCGACAGCCTGCTGTCGTCCGGCGGCGCACCGACGGCCGGCAGCACGCTCGCGGAACAGCTCGCGTATTTCGAGCGGATGCTGATCGAGGACATGCTGCGGCGTCACAACGGCAACGTCGCGGACGCGAGCGAGGCGCTCGGCATGCCGAAGAAAACGCTCTATCACAAGCTGCGCAACCTGCGGATTCCCGCGCGCGGCGACGCGGCGGCCGACGGCGGCGAATGACGCGCACGAGGACACGCACCCCAGCATGGATCGCATCGACATCACCGACCACGGCCGCATCGCCGGCCATTTGATCCGCGGCGTCACGCGCGCGCAGAAAACCTTCCGCCCGAGCGACTGGCCCGAGCGCCTCGCGGGCGTCATCACGCTGTTCGTCGGCGAGCGGCGGCCCGGCTATCCGTGCGCGCTGTCGCGGCTCGCGATGCCGGTCGTCGACGGCGGCGTCAAATGCCTGTTCGTGTCCGACGAATTGCGCGCCGTGTGCGCCGATGCGTTCGAGTTCGCGATGCAGTTCGCGGCCGACAATGATCTGCCGGTCGAGCTCCAGGGCGTGCCCGCGTTGACGGTGCGCTGACGCGTGGGCTGCGGCCGGCGCCCTAGGGCACTTCGCCGAACAGCGCTTCGAAACCGTTCTTGCACAGCCTGAGTAAATCCTCGGGCTCGATCTGCCGGTCGGGCCGCGGAATGTCCGCCGCTGCACGAATGGTGTCGTTCACTTCAGCGAAAAATGCGCCGACGCCCGCATCGAGGGACCTGCGCTGAGCATCCGACAACGTGGGTTCGAGGCGCTTCCAGACCGGGACAAGCTCGTCCTCGATCGCGCCGCCAAAAAGGAGCATCGCATCGTGGATGTAAAGCACATCCTGAGCGCGCTTTTCCGGAATCCTGTCGTCACGAATCAGCAGCTTCTGGACCATGAAGCTCACCGGATTGGGGATACGTAGGTCGACCAGTGCATCGCCACACCCTGACTCCTCGGCGGGAATCGTCACGAGCCAAGGTTCGTGCAGCAGTATCTCCAGATGGCGCAGCTTCTGTGAAACAACGCCGGCATTCGCCTCCGTTGCGTCTTGCTCCATCCGCCTCGTGACCTTGTTGCGCCGCAAGAGGCTACCTGTCAGCGGCGTAAGAAATTCTGCGTAAAACCCGTTGGCTTGCTTGCCGAGGGTGTAACGCATCGCCGGCGGTTTGAACCCGCCGGCGAAATTCGGTTCCTCCTTGAAACCCGCGCTTTCGAGCGCCTTCTTGATATCTCCTTCGAGTACCTCGCGTTCTGCGTACGCGACGTCGGCATCCTGCGTGAAGATCGGCTTGTGGTCGGGCTTCCAGGCACGCGGCTCATACGAATAGAGCCGAAAAGCCCAGCCTCCGATGAAAACGATCCTGGCTCGCCACGGCGCCAACGTCATCGCGAGATTGCTGAAATCGGCCAATTCGCTCACGCACCTTCTCCAGTCACGTTCACGAGCACGCCGTGCTCCAGTTCAGCCGCCTGCTCCGCCCCGCGCGCCGGGTGAGCGGAAACGTCGAGCCAGGTCTGGATGATGTCCGTGACCGGCAAACCATCGCGGTAGACAACACCCCGCCCCAGTGATTGGGGAAAGCCAGGCTGTTGCAAGACGAGATCGGGGCGCTCGCCCTCTTTGGCCCGACGCAGTGGTCGCCAGTTTTCGGCTTCCATCAGGCTAGGGACCCAGACCGTTGGCGGGACGCCGCTGACATGGCCGACACCGAGTGCATCGGCCGCGGCAAAAAGGCCGAGCGTGCCGCCCTCATTCTTGAGCACCTTGCGCAACTGGACGTCCGGCGCGGCCGGCACAAGAAACTTCATCGGCACCGCCGCTGCCTGCCTCAGGTATTCAGCCTTCCAGCGTTGAGCGAGTTTTCGCCGTTGCACGACCTTCAGGAACGGCTTCGTCTCGATGAAACCCTCCTGTTTGAGCGCATGGATCAGTCGCGTCGCCGTCATTACCGAGACATCGGCGGCACGCGCGAGGTCGGTGGCCGTGGTGTATCGCCGGCCCTCCGCACCGATAAGGTTCTCTCTCTTGATATCGATCGCGAGCAGGAGCTTGAGCATCCACTGGTTCAGATCCGAGAATGCCAGCCCCGGCTGGACACTGCGACTACGGCTGTAGGAGCGAGTCGACTGCCCCGGATGCTCGGAAATATCCAGCCCCGGAAACCGGACATATCGCGTTCCGTCGGCCGAGAGTACGGCGAAGGGCTCACGGTCGGCGAACTCAGCGTGAAAATCGGCCAATCGCTGGATGAGCGACGGCGGAGCACTGCCGACCCAAATCAGAATCGCGGGCCGCATCTTCTGCCGTTTCGCGTATGCACGTGCCTCGAGGAGCGCCTGAGCAAAGAGCGCGGTAACGCGATCAGCACGCCCCTCGTTGAACGTCTTGAGGTTCGCGACGTACGTTTGGCCCTTGTCATTGCTCAGGATGAGGTCTCCGACATGATCCTGAGCAATCTCCTCGACCACGCGCCACCCCTCTGCTTTCTCGAACAACGTCCGGAAAGCGTCAAGCGCAACGCGCGCCGGCATAGGGTTCGGCAGCGATCTCATATCACACTCACTTGGCCAAGTGATATCACTTGGGCGCGTTAAATGACATGGCCATGTTATGACCATCTCGACCACGCCGCAAGTGTCCCTCGCTCCGACATCGCTTTCACACCGTCATTGTTGATGCTCGGCCACCGAGATCCTCTATGTAGGAACCCCACACGGATGCAGCCGAGTCGTATGCGAATCGTCAGTCCCCTCAGCCCGACAAGTGTTTCCAGCCGAGCCATCAATAAAATTGATCGTGACGATGAAAATTATGCGTTTTCCTTGCAGGTCGCCGTGATGCATAGTTGCGTCGTGTTGACGCACCTTTGAGTCTTTCAGTCATGAACATGCGAATCGAGCCGTCCGTGCTCGCGAACCCCGACCTGCAATTTGCGACGCTTTCGTCAGGCATCAGCCTGCCGTATGTCGAGCGGGGCAGCGGTGCGCCGATGGTGTTCGTGCACGGCTCGCTGTGCGACTACCGCTACTGGGATCCGCAACTGGCGGCGCTGTCGGCCCACTACCGCTGCATCGCGCCGAGCCTCAGCCACTACTGGCCGGCCGTCGAAGCGGGCATCCAGGACGAGTTCAGCTGGCAGAACCACGTCGACGAGCTCGCCGAATTCATCGACGCGCTCGATCTCGGCCCCGTGCACCTGGTCGGCCATTCGCGCGGCGGCAGCGTCGCGTTCAACGTCGCGCGCCAGCATCCGCACCTCGTCGAGTCGCTGACGCTCGCCGATCCGGGCGGCCCGCTCCAGCAGCCGGGCGTGCGCGAAGCCGCGCTGCCGGCCGCCGCCCTCGCGCTGCGCACGAAGGCCGTGAACCTGATCGATCAAGGCGACGTCGAAGCCGGCCTCGAGATGTTCGTCGATTCCGTGAGCCTGCCCGGCGCATGGAAGAAGAGCACGGCGCGCTTTCGCACGATGGCGATCGACAACGCGAGCACGCTGCCGAAGCAACTGCGCGACCCGCTGCCCGCGTATTCGCAGCACACGGCTGGCGACATCGCATGCCGCACGCTGCTGATCGACGGCCAGCGCAGCCCGAAGATGTTCCGCCACAACGTCGACACGTTGTCGCAGTGGATCGGCCATGCGCAACGGCAGACCGTCGCCGGTGCGTCGCACGGGATGAATGCGGCGAGTCCGGCGGTGTTCAACCGTTACGTGCACGAGTTCGTCGCCGCGTAACGCGAGCGGGCGGCATGCGCGCCGCCCGGCCTTCCTCTTTCTTGCAGAAGCGAAACGTCGCGGGTGCCCGCATCGTTTCGCATCCCTCTGCATCCGTCTACATTACGCCACCGGCGCCGCCTTGCGCGTCACCGCATCCGGCAACCCGAACACGCTGTCGAACGCCCAGTTGTACGTGAACGTGAAGATCGGGAAGAACACGATCAGCACCGCGTCGTACAGGAACGCCTGCCATAGCGACACGTCGAGCCACCACGCGATCAGCGGAATCAGGAACGTCACGAGCGCGACCTGGAACCCGATCGCATGCACGACACGCCGCCCGACGGTGCGCGTCGTTTCCGCCCGTCGCCGCTCCCACGCCTCGAACCCGAGGTTGTACAGAAAATTGACGGTGACGCCCGTCGTCGAGATCATCACGCCGAGCAGCCCGCTCGTCGCCGCGCTCGCGCCGCTCAGCATCCCGAGCACCGACGACGCGACGAGGATGCCGAGCACCTCGAACATCACGACGTAGACTATGCGTCTCTTCCATCCTTGCATGACCGACCACCCTCATATCGAACAATGTGGCGAGACTACAGCGGGCACTGCATCCGCCAAAGTCAGGTCCTTTCAATTTTTCTGACAGGAGGCGGCCGACCATGCTGACCAGCGATCACATCGACATGCTGCTGACCGTCATCGACAAAGGCTCGTTCTCGGCCGCCGCGCGTGCGCTCGGCCGTACGCCGTCGGCGGTCAGCATGGCGATCGCGAACCTCGAGGCCGAGCTCGACCTCGTGCTGTTCGACCGCGGCACGCGCGAGCCCACGCCGACCGCCGCGATGGCCGCGCTGCTGCCCGATGCGCGCGCGATCGCCGAACGGCTGCATGCGCTGCGTGCGCATGCGCAGCACTTGTCGGAAGGCGTCGAGGACACGCTGCGGCTCGGGCTCGCGGCCGAAATCGACGGCGTGCCGATTGCGCGCGCACTGACCGCCGTGGCCACGAAATATCCGGCGCTCGCGGTCAGCGTCGTCACGGCGCCGCAGGATGCGATCGTCGACGCGCTGCATCGCGGCACCGTCGATCTTTGCGTCGCGTACGGCGGGCTCGATCTTCATCCGCAGGAACAGATTCACGCGCTGTGGACCGAGACATTGATCGCGGTCGCCGCGCCCGGCCATCCGGCGATTGCCGAAGCCGCACATCCGGAAGCGATCGAGCGATTGTCGGGGTTTCGGCAGATCGTGATCGCCGATCCGGAGCGGCCGTTGACCGACGTGCGGCCGCTGATCGGCAATCGCACGTGGAAGGTCACCGACATGGGCACCGCGATCGCGCTCGTGAAGGCCGGTCATGGCTGGGCGAATTTGCCGGAATCGGTCATCGGCCGGTATGTGGCCGACGGCGAACTCGCGCCGCTCGTGTTCGCGAACATTCGCAACGGGTTGCCGCTGCCGGTGTATTTGCGGCGGCCGAAGCATACGGGGCTCGGCAAGGCGGCGAGCGAGCTGGTACGGGCTCTGCGGGCTGAACGCGCCGACACCTGAGCGCCGCCACTGATGACAGCATGCGTCAACTAGCGGGGCGCGCGGCGGGACGCCGCCGCACCGCCGGAAGGCGCTGGGTGAAACCGACCGTTAGTTGCGAAACACGGTGCAATGAAGAAGGTGCTTCATCGATTTCCGTGGACGTCGCCTTCCGTTCCGGCGTGGTCGCTTATCGGCACGTTGCCCGGAAAGTCAGCGGATAAGCTGTCCGAAAACCCGCGCCCACGCTGCCCGAAGGCGTCGCGCGCGGTCTTCGAGGAGATAGGAAGCCGCCAGCGCCAAGAGACCTGAAATTACCCCGGTCACGATGTGCTCGACATAGGGAATACGGTAATGACTCGTGTGCGAGTAGGCGTCGCCCAGCGTCGTCAGGACGCCAACGACCAGCGCATTGCCGTATCGATGCGCGTAGAGTTTCCCCACCGGCGTGAAAGTCAGAAGTACCGCCAGGAGTCCGGTCAGCAGACCCGTATGAAATGCGATGGTCCAGTGGGGGAGGCTCGTGATGTTTCCCCAGCTCCCCGGCATGCAGGTCATGCACGCAGTGGTTGGCTGCCAGAAACGCTGGACGAACAGCCTGACGCGGTGCTTCCACTCGGTTGACATGATGCGTTCCCATCAATGCCGTCGCCACGGCCGGCGCCGCCACACGTATCGTTGAAGCAGTTTCCCAACGCTTGACGAGCCTGCCGCCGTCGTCACGGGATGGTCGGCCGTCCGCCGAAGAGACCCGGCAATCACCTGGACATGGGGAAATACTACTCCACGATCAAATGGCCGCTGTGTCGACCGAGACCGGAATTCGACACTTGCTTCTATCGGCACGGCCCCGTCCGCGACGCGCATCGAACGATGCCCTTGCACGCGAAGTCGACGACGGGCGCCCTGAAGCGCGACGACCCATAAAAGAACCCCGGCATGCAGACCTGAGCCTGCATGCCGGGGTTCTTCGCTTCACGGTCGGCAAGCGACGAATCGCCCGCCGTTCGCGCTTACCGCGCAGCTACGTCAGCCTTGCCAGACGCCGCATCACCCACCGCCGTCGGCGCCGGCGCATTCCCCCACCCGCCGCCCAGCGCGCGGATCAGGTTGACGGTCGACACCGCCTGCGCCCCCGTCAACTGGTTCGCCTGCAACTGCGACTGCAACACCGACCGCTCACTGTCGATCACGTCGAGATACGCGACCTCACCTTCCTGATATTGCGTGCGCGACAACGTCGCCGCCCGACGCGACGCGTTGACGGCCGCATCCTGCGCGCGGATCTGATCATCGAGCAAACGCAGATCAGCAAGATTGTCCTCGACCTCGCGGAACGCGACGAGCACCTGCTGCCGGTAGTTCGCGACCTGCTCGTCGTACTGCGCGCGCGCCTGCTGCACACCAGCAGCCCGCCGCCCGCCGTCGAACAGCGGCAGCGTCAGCGCGGTGCCGGCGAACGGCCCGAGCAGGAACGTGCGGCTCGACCACAGGAACAGGTTGCCGAGCGTCGACGCTTCATACCCGAACGACCCGGTGATATCGAGCTTCGGGAAGTACGCCGACTTCGCGAGCCCGATCCGCGCGTTCGCGGCCGCCATCGCGCGCTCGGCCGCCGACACGTCCGGGCGGCGTTCGAGCAGCGCGGACGGCAGGCCCGGCGGAATCTTCACCGCGACCGGCACGATCGGCGTTTCCTTGAACGCGAAATCCGCAGGCGCCTTGCCGAGCAGAATGGCCAGCGCATGCTCGGACGCCGCGCGCCGGCGCGCGACGCCGACCGCATCGGCCTGCGCGCTCGCCAGTTCGTTCTTCGCGCGCGACACGTCGAGCTCGCTGATGTCGCCTTCGTTGAAGCGGCGCTGCACGAGCTTCAGCGCCTGCTCGCGCAACTCCACCGTGCGGCGGTACAGGTCCTGATCCGAATCGAGCTGACGCAATTCGAAGTAGTTCTGCGCGACGTCGGCCTGCAACGCGAGCTGCACCGAGCGGAACAGCGCTTCGCTCTGCGCCTGGTCGGCGCGCGACGCCTCGACGTTGCGGCCGACGCGGCCGAACAGGTCGGCTTCGTACGACACCGTGCCCTGCGCGCGCCACAGCGTCGCGTTGGTCGGGCCGGTGCCCTGCGGCTGGAACTGCGACGCCGACGACAGCCCCTCGCGCGTCGGCCCGAAACCAGCGCCGACCTGCGGGAACCATTGCGAGCGTGCCGACCGGGTCGCCGCACGCGCTTCCTCGACCCGCGCGGCCGCGGCCTTCAGGTTCTGGTTCGCGGCGAGCGCCTGCGTCTCGAGCGAATCGAGCACCGGGTCGCCGAACACCTTCCACCATTCGCCGCGATGTTCGCCGTCCGCCGGCTCGGCCGTCTTCCACGTGCCGGCCTGCTCGCCGGCGGCGAGGGTCGGCGCTTCCTTGAACGCGGCGGGCGCCGCCGCGTCCGGACGCTTGTAATCGGGGCCGACCGCGCACGCGGCGAGCAGCGTCGCGAGCAGGGTGCTCGCGGCCGCCACCTTCGCGAAGCGCATCAGGCCGTTCGTGTTGTGCAAGTTATTCATTTTCTGGTCCTCAAGCATCGGGCGCCGGCACGCCGTACCCCGTCGAATCCTTGCCGGCGACGTGGATCTTGCCGCCCGCGAGCGTACGCAGCACGACGTAGAACACCGGCGTCAGCATCAGCCCGAACAGCGTCACGCCGAGCATCCCGAAGAACACCGCGACACCCATCGCATGGCGCATTTCCGATCCGGCGCCGGTCGACGTGACGAGCGGCACCACGCCCATGATGAAGGCGATCGACGTCATCAGGATCGGGCGCAGCCGCAGCCGGCTCGCCTCGATCGCGGCCTCGAGCGGCGTCCTGCCGTCGTGTTCGAGCTCGCGCGCGAATTCGACGATCAGGATCGCGTTCTTCGCCGACAGCCCCACCAGCACCATCAGGCCGATCTGCGTGAAGATGTTGTTGTCGCCCTGTGTGAGCCACACGCCCGTCAGCGCCGACAGAATGCTCATCGGCACGATCAGGATCACCGCGAGCGGCAGCGTCAGGCTTTCATACAGCGCGGCGAGCACGAGGAACACGAGCAGCACGCTGATCGGGAACACATACATCGCCGAATCGCCCGCGAGGATCTGCTGGTACGTGAGGTCGGTCCATTCGAACCGCACGCCGCGCGGCAGCGTCTCGTGCGCGATGCGCTCGACCGCGGCCTGCGCCTGCCCCGACGAGAAGCCGGGCGCCGGGCCGCCGTTGATGTCGGCCGCCGTGTAGCCGTTGTAGCGCACGACCATTTCCGGGCCGAACGTCGGCGTCACCGTCACCAGCGACGACAGCGGCACCATCTCGCCCTTGTCGTTGCGGGTCTTCAACTGCAGGATGTCGTCCGCGCGCTGACGGAACGGCGCATCGGCCTGCACGCGCACCTGGTACACGCGCCCGAAGCGGTTGAAATCGTTCACGTACAGCGAACCGAGATACACCTGCATCGTGTTGAACACGTCGGTCACCGGCACGCCGAGCTGCTTCGCCTTCACGCGGTCGAGATCGACGTTGAGCTGCGGCACGTTGATCTGGTAGCTCGTGAACAGCGGGCCGAGTTCAGGCGCCTGCTGCGCGCGCTTGATGAAGTCGTTGGTCGCATCCGACAGCTTCGCGTAGCCGACCGCGCCGCGATCCTCGATCTGCATCTTGAACCCGCCGAGCGTACCGAGGCCGAGCACCGGCGGCGGCGGGAACACCGCGACGAACGAATCCTTCATCGCGCTGTACTTCTGGTTCAGCGCACCCGCGATCGCGCCGGCCGACAGCGCCTTGCCGTGCCGTTCCGAGAACGGCTTGAGCGTGACGAACACGATGCCCGCGCTCGAGCTGTTGGTGAAGCCGTTCACCGACAGCCCCGGGAACGCGACCGCGCTCTCGACGCCCGGCTGCTTCAGCGCGATCGAACCCATGTCGCGGATCACCTTCTCGGTGCGGTCGAGCGAGGCGCCGTTCGGCAGCTGCGCGAACGCGATCAGGTATTCCTTGTCCTGCGCGGGCACGAAGCCGCCCGGCACGACCTTCGACACGAGCACGGTCGCGCCCACCAGCACGAGGTACACGCCCAGCATCAGCGTCTTGCGCGACAGCACGCCGCGCACGCCGCGGCCGTAGTTCTCCGCGCCGCGATGGAACACCTTGTTGAAGCCGCGGAAGAAGCCGCCGAGCACGCGGTTCATCACGCGCGTGAGCCAGTCCTCCTTGTCGCCGTGACCCTTCAGCAGGATCGCCGACAGCGCCGGCGACAGCGTCAGCGAGTTGAACGCCGAGATCACCGTCGAGATCGCGATGGTCATCGCGAACTGCTTGTAGAACTGGCCGGTCAGGCCCGACATGAACGCGAGCGGCACGAACACGGCGACGAGCGTCAGCGCGATCGCGATGATCGGCCCGCTCACTTCCTGCATCGCCTTGTAGGTCGCCTGCCGCGCGTTCATCCCGCCCTCGATGTTGCGCTCGACGTTCTCGACGACGACGATCGCATCGTCGACCACGATCCCGATCGCGAGCACCATCCCGAACAGCGACAACGCGTTGATCGAATACCCGAACGCCAGCAGCAGCGAGAACGTGCCGATGATCGACACCGGCACCGCGATCAGCGGAATCAGCGACGCGCGCCAGGTCTGCAGGAACACGATCACGACGATCACGACCAGCGCGATCGCTTCGAGCAGCGTGTGCACGACGGCCTTGATCGACGAGCGCACGAACTGCGTCGGGTCATAGACGATCTTGTAGTCGACGCCCGCCGGCATGTCCTGCTTCAGCTCGGCCATCGTCTTGCGCACTTCGTCCGAGATCTGCAGCGAGTTCGCGCCGGGCGACTGGTTGATCGCCATCGCGACGGCCGGCTTGTTGTCGAGCAGCGAGCGCAACCCGTATTCGGATGCGTCGAGCTCGATCCGCGCGATGTCGCGCAGGTGCGTGACGCCGCCGTCCGGCGTCGTCTTCACGACGATGTCGCCGAATTCGTCTTCCGTCTGCAGGCGGCCGCGCGCGTTCACCGACAGCTGCAGCGGCGTGCCGGGCAGCGACGGCGATGCGCCGATCACGCCGGCCGCGACCTGTACGTTCTGCTCGCGGATCGACTGCACGACGTCCTCGGCCGACAGCCCGCGCTGCGCGACCTTCTGCGGATCGAGCCACACGCGCATCGCGTAGTCGCCCGAACCCCACAGCTGCACCTGACCGACGCCCTGGATTCGCGACAGGCGATCCTTCACGTTGATCAGCGCGTAGTTGCGCAGGTAGGTCATGTCGTAGCGGTTGTCCGGCGAGATCAGGTGGACCACCATCGTCAGCGTCGGCGAGCTCTTCACCGTGGTGATGCCGAGCCGCTGCACGTCTTCCGGCAAGCGAGGCAGCGCCTGGTTCACGCGGTTCTGCACGAGCTGCGTGGCCTTGTCCGGATCGGTGCCGAGCTTGAACGTGACGGTGATCGTCATGTTGCCGTCGCTGTTCGCCTGCGACTGCATGTAGAGCATGTCCTCAACGCCGTTGATCTGCTCTTCAAGCGGCGACGCGACCGTCTCGGCGATCACTTTCGGGTTCGCGCCCGGGTACTGCGCCTTCACGATCACGGAAGGCGGCACGACTTCCGGATATTCCGAAATCGGCAGCAGGAACATCGCGATCACCCCGCCGAGCAGGATGATCACCGATAGGACTCCTGCAAAGATCGGCCGGTCGATAAAGAATTTGGAAATGTTCATGTGTGGCTCTGTCTGGTTGAACGCGGATGCGAAGCGGCGCGCCGCTTACGAATCCGCCTTCGCCGGTGCGGCCGGCTTCGCGGTGCTCGCGAGCGGCGCGGACGGCTCGTCGCCGCCCGTCATCGGGACCATGTGCGGCTTCACCTGCGCGCCGGGACGCACGCGCTGCGTGCCGTTCACGACCACGCGGTCGCCGGCGGCAAGGCCGCTCACGATCACGCGCCGGTTGCCGTGCTGCATCCCCGGCTGCACTTCGCGATACGACACGCGGCCCTGCTGATCGACGACGAACACGAACTTCTTGTCCTGGTCGGTGTTGATCGCCGCGTCGTCGACGAGCAGCGCCTCGTGCGGCGCGCTGCCGCCCACCTTCACCCGTGCGTACAGGCCCGGGACGAGCGTGCCGTCCGCGTTGTCGAAGCGCGCGCGCACGCGGATCGTGCCGGACGACGTGTCGAGCCGGTTGTCGACCGAATCGATCTCGCCGCTGCGCGAGTAGCCGGTTTCGTTCGCGAGGCCGAGCTCGACCGGCACCTTGCGGCCGCTGCGCGCGCCGTTGATGTATTGCAGGTAGGTCTGCTCGTCCGCGTCGAACGATGCGTAGATCGGCGACACCGACACCAGCGTCGTCAGCGGCGCGGCCGATGCGCCGGCCGACACGACGTTGCCGAGCGTGATTTCCGCGCGCGACACGCGGCCCGATACCGGTGCGGTGATGCGCGTATAGCCGAGGTTGATGCGGGCCGTTTCCAGCGCGGCTTCGGCGGCCTTCAGGTTTGCGTTCGCTTCGCGCGCCGCGTTCTGCTTCTCGTCGTAGTCGCGCTTCGCGATCGCGTTGTCGCCGATCAGCCGCTGCGCGCGCTGCCAGTCGGTCTGCGCATAGCCGTTGCGCGCCTGCGCGGCCGCGAGCTGCGCGGCGGCGCGGTCGACTTCCGCCTGGTACGGGCGCGGGTCGATCACGAACAGCACGTCGCCCTTCTTCACGAGCGCGCCGTCCTTGAAATTCACCGCGACGATCGTGCCCGACACCTGCGGGCGCACGTCGACTTTCTCGACCGCCTCGAGGCGGCCCGAATAGCTTTGCCAGTCGGTCACGGTCTGCGGCACGACGGTCGCGACGTCGACTTCGGGCAGCGGCGCCGCCGCTTTCTCGGGGGCGTTCGCGTTGACGCGCATCGCGCCGAACGTGCCGAGGCCGACGACGGCGAGCGTGACGATCGCCGCGGTCGCGATTCGTGAACGGGAGGTGCGTAGGATGGCCATGTGGATCTCCAGGAAACGTGGATTGGTCTGGTTATGGGTTATTCGGGACGGTTCGGCTGGCGCGCCTGGAAGCGGCACTGGAAGAAGCGCACGGCTTCCTCGAATGCGGCTTCGTGCGTGGCGAGCGCGGCGTGCGTGATGTCCGGATAGCGGATCACCTGCGTGAGCACGCCGGACGAGATCAGGCAGCCCGCATATTTCTCCGCTTCGACGTGCAGCACGTCGTTCTGCGCGGTGACGACGAGCGTCGGCGGCAGCCCCGCGAGGCGCACCGATTCGATCGGCGCCGCGTACGGGTGCATGCGCTGCGCCGCCTGCGGCAGATACGCGCGATAACAGGCCGCGCATTCGCGCGCGGTGATGTCGGACGCGAGACGCTCGGCGTCGCCGATGCGCGTCATGCTCGGGTCGAGCATCGGTCCGAACAGCGCCTGCGCGGCGATCGACACTTCGCCGCGGTCGCGGGCGATGAAGGCGAGGCAGTTCGCGAGCTGGCCGCCCGCGTCGTGCCCGGCGACCCCGATCTTCTTCGGGTTGCCGCCGAACGCGCGGGCACGCGTCGCCGCCCACACGGCGGCGCGATACGCATCCTCCGGCGCGGCGGGAAAAGGAAAGGCCGGCGCGAGCGAATAATCGACCGACACTACGAGCGCTGGTAAGCGTTCTGCTAAAAAACGCGCGGCGAAATCGGCGTCCTCGAGCGACCCGCGGACGAAGCCGCCGCCGTGGAAATAAAGCACTACTGGCAGCCCGGTCTTGTCCGGGCGGCGGTAGAGGCGCAGCACGATGTCCTGTGCGTAGCCGGGAATTTCCACTTCGGCAACCGTCAGCGCCGCGCCCGTCAAGGCTTGAGCGGGCAGCGCGGCTTTCAGGAATTTGCTGAATTCAGAGGCGTCCATGACGATGCAGCATCCATTTCGAGATGGAACGAATTCTGGGTCCGGCAGACATTGGGATAAATGCCTATAATCCGGCAACACAATTCAACGCCCCCGAACAATCCGAGGCTGCGTTTACCCACGAGGTAGCGCAGCCTTCTTGTTCCGGCGGCAAATTAAATTGCGGAGGTTGTGATGGACCGGCTTCAGGCCATGCAGGTATTTACTCGCGTCGTCGATACAAGCAGCTTCACCAAGGCAGCAGAAACGCTCGGTTTGCCGCGCGCGTCCGTCACGACGATCATCCAGAATCTCGAAGCCTTCCTCGGCGTGCGGCTAATGCACCGGACCACGCGCCGGCTGTCGCTCACGCCGGACGGCGCCGCGTACTACGAACGATGCGTGCGCATCCTCGCGGACGTCGAGGAAACCGAAGCGAGCTTCCAGGCCAACAACCGGAAGCCGCACGGAAAGTTGCGTATCGACATGCCGGGCTCGATCGGGCGGCTGCTCGTGATTCCGTCGCTGTGCGAATTCCACACGCGCTATCCGGACATCGACCTGCAGCTCGGCCTGTCCGACCGGCCCGTCGACCTGCTGCAGGAAGGCGTCGACTGCGTGATCCGCGTCGGTGCGCTGCAGGACTCGTCGCTCGTCGCCCGCCGCGTCGGCCTGTTCGAATGCGTGACGGTCGCGTCGCCCGACTATCTCGAGCGCCACGGCGAGCCGCAGACGATCGACGACCTCGGCCAGCACAAGGCCGTCAACTACTTCTCCAGCCGCACGGGCCGCACGATCGACTGGACCTTCCTGATCGACGGCAAGGAAGTCGAGATGAAGATGGAGGGCATCGTGTCGGTGAACGATGCGGATGCGTACGTGACGTGCGGGATCGAGGGCTTCGGCCTGATCCAGCCGCCGCTGTTCATGGTGCTGCCGCACCTGCGCGAAGGCCGGCTCAAGGAAGTGCTGCCCGGGGTCAAGCCGCTGCCGATGCCGATCTCGGTCGTGTATCCGCATAGCCGCCATCTGTCGCCGAAGGTGCGCGTGTTCGTCGACTGGATCGCCGAGGTGTTCGACCGCTGCCCGCTGCTGAGCGGCAAGGGCAGCCTCGACGCGACGTGCAGCAAGCGCACGTTCGAGGAGGCCGAGCGCGCGCCGGTGCTCGATACGCCGGTCATCAACGAGTGGGTCGCGTAATCGTCTGACCTCCACGCGCGGGCCTCGCCGCCCGCGCGTCGTCCCGCCTCAGCGCCGCCTGGGCACGCCTTTCAAGCGCGGCGCCCCCGATCCTTCCCGAATCCGCAGTAAACCTTTGCACGACCCGCGGCAATCGGCCACCGTGTCGTTGCGCGGTGCCGCCGCGCGTCCCGGCGAAGCCCGCGCCGCGGGGCTCCCGGCCATTTCCGCATAACCCTGCCGGCGGTGCGGATGACGATTGTTCCACTGACACGACAATTCAATTCGCGTCTGCCGCATTTATCGCACCGGAACAGATACCTAGAGTAAACCCTGTCGCGCAACCTCGTTGCGCATCGAACAGATCCCGCCTGGCGGGACCGGAGTCAGCGCCCAGGCGCCAGCTCCGACATCTCTAGGAGTGACGCCATGAACCGCCGCCATCTTCTCTCGGCCCTTGCTCTCACCCTCGCCGTGTCCGCACCGGCCTTCGCCGATTCGGGTACGCCGCACGCCGGCGACTACGCCAACACGTCGTGGTACTCGCAGCACAACGGCCCGCGTACGCGCGCCGAAGTGCGTGCGGAAGTCGAGCAGGCACGCAAGGACGGCACGCTCGCGTACCTGCGCAAGGCGACTTCGTATCCGCAGGGGCTCGAGCTAGCCCAGGGCCCGTATCGTCCGCTGCCGGAAGGCAACCAGCTCGCCGGCGGGGGCCGGTAAACGCGCGACGCCGCGCAGCGGATTGCCCGATGCGCGGCGTCTCGAACTATCTTGTCGACGACTCGCTGAGTCAATTAGTTGCAGGAGCACATGATGAACGACCAACTTCCTTCGCCGCTCGATCACTGGGACGACACCACGCCGGTATGGACGCCGTTCCGTTCGACCCAGCAATCGCATTGACCGCATTCACTGCATTGACCGCCGACTGAGTCGCCGTCCGGCCTTCAACGCCGCGGCACCCCGTCGCGCCATTCGCCCCAGTGCGTGACGATGTCCTGCACCAGCGGATTGCCCGCGCGGTACAGGTTTTCGGTCGCCGGCGCGAAGCCGCCTTGATCCGCGTAGTTCAGCAGGTTGTCGGCGCTCGTCTGCCCCGCGTACGGCCGATCGAAATCGGACCCGGTGCGCAGCACGGCCACACGCGACAGGTCGACCCGCTTCACGCTCGCCGCGCGCTTGAGCGCTTCATACGTCGCGTTGTCTTCCTGAGCGGTCATGCAGTAGGTGCCCTTGCCGTCCGTCAGGATCTTGGTCCACTGGCGCGCGCGCTCGCCGATCAGCGTGCCCGAGAACCACGTGTTGCCCGATGACGTATCGCACTGGATCACCGTCGGCGGCCGGTTCGCCGGCGCATACGTGAACTTCGCGCGCGCGGCCTGCGCCTGTGCGCTGTCGGCGAGCACGACGTTGCGCGACAGCGCATACGCGGCATCGGTCAACTGCGGGTTGAGCTGGAACACTTCGGTGCGATAGTCGAGCGGCGGCTTGTCGTTCGGGCTCTTCGTGTTGATGCCGAGATAGCCGGTGTTCCAGCCGGCCGGGATCTCGCGCGCATCGAGCTCCCATTGCAGGCTGAAATCGACGAGGTATTTCGACCACGCGGCCGATCCGACCGTGCCCTGTGCCGGGTCGACGCCTGCGATACCCGAGACCAGGAAATACGTACGGCGCAGATCGAAGCGTTGCGAGAACGTGAGCGCCATGATCGTCGCCGATGCGTTCGCATAACCCATGCCGGTCGTGACCACGCACACGTCCTGCTTGTTGCAGTGGACCGCCGGATAGTCGGGCGACAGGCCGGGCACGGTGACGTCACGCCACGGGCCGAGCCGGTCGAGCCACGCCTGGCCTTCCGGCCCGAACATCGTGATGATCATGACCTTGACCGGGCGGCCATGCGAGCCGGTCTCGGCGAATGCTGCGTTGCCGGCATCGTTGCCCTGGTTGTCCTGCGCGATCGACGGCGCGGTCGCACAGGCCGCAAGCGAGAATGCAGCGGCGGAAAGGATGGAGCGAGTCAGCATCGGCGTTCCTTGTTTCGGTGATTGGGTGAGAACGGCTGTCGGAGACTGCGCGACGAGTATAGAACGGGCGTGCGCGATGCGGAACCCGACTACGAAACGGCCGGCGGTGTTGCGTGCGAACGGCTGCGTGGTGCGCGACGGAAAAGCGCGTATTCGTCGCGGCCTTGCAAACATCAGGAATGCTACCGGGTTCGCCGCCGCGCGCGACGTCGGCCGCTTTGCGCCGCGCTACACGCGCATCAGCCCCGCGACGCCGTAACCGAGCACGACGAGTGCGGCGACCACATGGCTCGCGGCCAGCCACCCCGGCGATTTCACGAATCGCCCGATTGCGCCGCCGCCGAACGCGAACACGAGTTGCCCGATGAGGCTGCCGGCAAACACGCATGCGGCACCGAGCAGCCAGTGTCGATGCGCACCGGCGGCAGCCGTCGCATAGCCGTAGAACAGCAGGATGGTCAGCGGATTCGCGAGCGTGACGAAGAACATCGCCATGAACGGGCGATTGCCCGGCGGCGGCACTACGTCGCCATCGAGCGTGCGGCGCCGGTCGCGCAGCGCCTGCCACAGCATCCGCGCGCCCATCGCGAGCAGCACGAGCGCACCGACCATGCGGAACAGCGACAGATGCGACGCCAACGTGCCCGCGAGCATCGCGCCGATCGTGAACGCGACGACCGCATGACAGCCGTCGGCCGCGGCCACTCCGATCGCCGCGCGCACGCCGGTCGCCGTGCCGGCGCGCATGCCGTAGTTCGCGATCATCAGCGCGACGGGCCCGACCGACAGCGCGATCATCAGCCCGAACAGGAAGTCGTTCATCGGTCGTCGATGCCTTCAACGGAAGGCATCGATTCTATCGACCGGCGGCGCGCCGGCGTGAGAGAAAACGCGTCAGGCGACGTCGACGCGTGCGGGCCCGTCCACCATCTCGCCGATCACGGCCGCGCGATCGAAACCGTCGGCGCGGAAGCATGCAAGCACGTCGTCGACGGCCTCGGGCGCGCACGCGACCAGCAGCCCGCCCGACGTCTGCGGATCGGTCAGCAGCGCCTGCGCGACGGGCGGCAGGCCATCGGCGAGCCGGACATCGGTGCCGTACGCGGCCCAGTTGCGACCCGACGCACCGGTGAACACGCCGTCGGCCACGAACGTCTCGACGCCCGCCAGCCACGGCAGCGACGCATAGTGCACGCGCGCGGTAAGTTGCGCACCGCGCGCCAGTTCGAGCGTATGGCCGAGCAGCCCGAAGCCCGTGACGTCGGTCAGCGCATGCACGCCCGGCAGCGCGGCAAGCTCGGCGCCCGGCCGGTTCAGCTTGGTGGTCGTCGCGACCATCTGCGCGTAACCGTCGGCATCGAGCTGGTTCTTCTTCAGCGCGGCCGACAGTACGCCGACGCCGAGCGGCTTGCCGAGCACGAGCACGTCGCCCGCGCGCGCGGCTGCGTTGCGCTTCACGCGCGACGGATGCACGACGCCGATCGCCGCGAGCCCGTAGATCGGCTCGACCGAATCGATCGAATGGCCGCCGGCGACCGGAATGCCGGCATCCGCGCACACCGATTCGCCGCCGCGCAGCACGGCCGCGATCGTCTCGTGCGGCAGCACGTTGATCGGCATGCCGACCAGCGCGAGCGCGAGGATCGGCTTGCCGCCCATCGCATAGACGTCGGACAGCGCGTTGGTGGCCGCGATGCGGCCGAAGTCGAACGGATCGTCGACGATCGGCATGAAGAAATCGGTGGTCGCGACGATCGCCTGCTCGTCGTTGAGCCGGTAGACGGCCGCGTCGTCGGACGTCTCGGTGCCGACCAGCAGATCGGGGAACAGCGCGGGCGGCGTCGCGCGCTTGAGCAGCTCGGACAGCACGCCCGGCGCGATCTTGCAGCCGCAGCCGCCCCCGTGCGACAGGCTCGTGAGGCGCGGAACGGCAGGCTGGGCTTGGGTGGCTTCGGTCATCGTCGGCATCCGGTGAATAACAACGTTCCATTATCGACAATTCCGCGCGAACGCGCCCGATACCCACATAATTGACGGCCCCACTTCCGCCTCTCCCGTCCGCCCTTCGTTCATGGATCACCTGTTCATCGGCCTCGTGCTGTGCTCGGCGCTGCTGCACGCCATCTGGAACGCGTTTCTCCACGTCAGCGAAGACCGGCTGGTCCAGCTCGGCACGATGTCGCTGCCGTATCTCGCGTTCGGCATCGCCGGCGCCGTGCTGCTGCCTGCGCCGGCGCCCGCCGCGTGGCCGTACGTCGCCGCATCCGCCGCGCTCGAGGTCGCGTACTGCTTCACGCTGGCGCGCGCGTACCGCAACGGCGAATTCGGGCAGATCTATCCGATCGCGCGCGGGATCTCGCCGCTGCTCGTATCGGTGCTGGCGCTCGCGATGCTGCACGAGCGGCCGACGCCGTTCGGCTTCGCGGGCATCGCGCTCGTGTCGTTCGGCATCATGTCGCTCGCGCTGCGGCGCGGCTTCCGGTTTTCCGGGGAAGGCGTGCCGTATGCGTTGCTCACGGGCGTGTTCATCGCCGCGTATTCGATCTGCGACGGGATCGGCTCGCGCGTGTCCGGCAGCGCGCTCGGCTATATCGCATGGGTGTACCTGCTGTGGAGCGTGCCGCAGCTCGTGCTCGTCTGCGCGGTACGCGGCGGCCCGCGCGCGGTGCTCGGCTCGCGCTCCGCGTTCACGCAAGGCGCGATCGCCGGCACGATCTCGCTCGCCGCTTACGGGATCGTGATCCTCGCGTACCGGCACCTGCCGGTCGCGACCGTGTCGGCGCTGCGCGAAACGAGCTCGATCTTCGCGGTCGCGATCGGCTGGTTCGTGATGCGCGAGCGGCCCGGCCCGCAGCGGCTTGCGGCGTGTGCGCTGGTGGTCGCGGGCGCGGCGTTGATCCGGCTGTAACGTGCGAACCGGGCGCCTGGTCGGTGCCGGTGTTCATGACTGATTCGGCGCGGGGGCTCCGTCCGCACCGCTAAGTTTTGCAATACTGCCCGCCACTCTTGCCGTATCAGGAAGAGGCATGTTGGCGATTCCCGTTCGACGACGCGAAAATGGGCTGGCCAGTCGCGCACGAAAAATTCTCTCGTCGTCGCGAAGCCGTCCCGAAGCGTATCGAGCCTCGATCGGCCTTTGACGGCATCACGACGAGCCGATATTACCGTGCTCACGCGTCAAGCCACCGCAACGGCCCCGCCGAACGCCCGCTCGTCGATCGCCTCGGCAAGCGTCGCGAACGCGGTCGCTATCTCGTCTTCCGGCACGCACGCATAACCGAGCAGCAACCCCGAGGCAGCCCGCGAGCGGTCCGCGTAATACCCGGACAGCGGCCGCACGACGATGTTGCGCGCCAGCGCGGCCTGCGCGACCGCGCGATCGTCGACGCCCGCCGGCAATTGCGTGACGAGATGCAGCCCGGCGTCGCTGCCGAGCGCGTGCAGCGTATCGCCGTAGCGCCGCGCGACCGCCTCGAGCAGCACCTCGCGGCGTTGCCCGTACAGCGTGCGCATCTTGCGGATGTGCGACACGAAATGCCCTTCCGCGATGAATTCGGCGAGCACGGCCTGCTGCAGCAACTGCCCTTCGCGATACAGCTCGGCGCTCGCGGTCGCGAAGCTTTCCGCGAGCGGCTCCGGCGCGACCAGATAGCCGACCCGCAGCCCCGGGAACAGCGTCTTGCCGAAACTGCCCACGTAGATCACCTGCCCGGCCGTGTCGAGGCCCTGCAGCGACGCGAGCGGCCGGCTGCCGTAGCGGAATTCGCTGTCGTAATCGTCCTCGATGATCCAGCAGCCGTGCTGGCGCGCGTATTCGAGCAGCATCCGCCGCCGCGCGAGGCTCATCACCATCCCGAGCGGATACTGGTGCGACGGCGTAACGAGCATCAGCTTCGGCGGCTCGGCCAGATCGGCGGCCGACGGCGCGATCCCTTCGTCGTCGACCGGAATCGGCCGGGTGGTCAGCCCCGACACGTTCAGCACGCTGCGCACGCCCCAGTAGCACGGGTCCTCGGTCCAGATCGCGTCGCCCGGATCGGTCAGCAGCCGCACCGCGAGGTCGATCGACTGGTGGATGCCGGTCGTGATCACGATCTGCTCGGGCGTGCAGCGCACGGAGCGCGACGTGCGCAGGTAGTCGGCCAGCGCCTCGCGCAGCAGCGCGAGCCCGCCGCCGGGCGCGTAGGTCAGCAGGTCCGGGCGCAGGCGCCGCCAGTACTTGTTGTGCAGCCGCGTCCACACGCGCGCCGGAAAGCGCGACACATCGGGCACGCCCGGCATGAACGCGCCGCCCTGGCGCTTCGACACGCCGGCGCCTTCGACGAGCCGCGTACCGCGCGCGGACAGCCGCCGCACGGACGGCGTCACGACGGCCGGGCCTGCGCCCGCGTCGGGCGGCGCGCCGACGATCTCGTCCGGCGCGCTGTCGGCGACGAACGTGCCGCGCCCCGTCGCCGAGTTCACATAGCCTTCGAGCGCAAGCTGTTCGTAAACCTGCGTGACCGTGTTGCGCGCGATCCCGAGCTCGGCGGCCAGCAGCCGCGACGACGGCACGCGCGTGCCGGCCGGCAGTTCGCGCGACAGGATCGCCTGTTGCAGCAGCCGGTGAAGCTGCCGGTAGATCGGCTGTTCGCCGCCGCGCACGAGGCGCTGCGCCAGCCAGTCCGACAACACGCTCGCGCGCATGATTGGCTCCTGAATATTTATTGAAATGGCTCTGATTGCCAGAGCCAAATGTGATTATAGTCGCCTCCATGGGCTGCCAAGGCGCCCGATTCCCTACCCACCGGACAGAACATCAAGGAGATGACCGTGAAGAATGCCGACCTGCAGGCCCGCAAGAACGCCGCCACCCCGCGCGGCGTCGGCGTGATGTGCGATTTCTACGCCGCCCGCGCCGAGAACGCGGAGCTGTGGGATGTCGAAGGCCGCCGCTTCATCGATTTCGCCGCCGGCATCGCGGTGCTGAACACGGGCCACCGTCACCCGAAGATCGTCAAGGCGATCGCCGATCAGCTGAACAACTTCACGCACACCGCTTACCAGATCGTCCCGTACGCGTCGTACGTCGAACTGGCGGAAAAGATCAACGAGCGCGCGCCGGGCGACTTCCCGAAGAAGACGGCGTTCTTCACGACCGGCGCCGAAGCCGTCGAAAACGCGATCAAGATCGCGCGCGCGGCAACCGGCCGTCCGGGCGTCATCGCATTCTCGGGCGGCTTCCACGGCCGCACGATGATGGGCATGGCGCTGACCGGCAAGGTCGCGCCGTACAAGCTGAACTTCGGCCCGTTCCCGGGCGACGTGTTCCACGCGCCGTACCCGAACGCCGTGCACGGCGTGACGACCGCCGACTCGATCAAGGCGATCGAGATGCTGTTCAAGGCCGACATCGATCCGAAGCGCGTCGCCGCGATCATCTTCGAACCGGTCCAGGGCGAAGGCGGCTTCAACCCGGCGCCGGCCGAATTCGTGCGCGCGCTGCGCAAGATCTGTAACGAACACGGCATCCTGCTGATCGCCGACGAAGTGCAGACGGGCTTCGCGCGCACCGGCAAGCTGTTCGCGATGCAGCACTACGACGTGCTGGCCGACCTGATCACGATGGCGAAGAGCCTCGCGGGCGGCATGCCGCTGTCGGGCGTCGTCGGCCGGGCGGACGTGATGGACGCGGCCGCCCCCGGCGGCCTCGGCGGCACCTACGCGGGCAACCCGCTGGCAGTCGCCTCGGCGCACGCGGTGCTCGAGATCATCGACGAAGAGAAGCTGTGCGAGCGTGCGACGCAACTCGGCGACGTGCTGAAGGCGAAGCTGAATGCGCTGCAGGCCGACGTGCCGCAGATCGCCGACGTGCGCGGCCCCGGCGCGATGATCGCGGTCGAATTCCTGAAGCCGGGTTCGGGCGAGCCGGATGCCGAATTCACGAAGCGCGTGCAGACGCGTGCGCTCGAGCGCGGCCTGCTGCTGCTCGTGTGCGGCGTGTACTCGAACGTCGTGCGCTTCCTGTTCCCGCTGACGATCCCGCAAGCCGTGTTCGACGAAGCGCTGGTGATCCTCGAGGAAGTGCTGAAGGAAACGGTCGGCGTGCCGGCCTGAGTGCCCGTCCACTTCAACTGAATGCGCCGCCGCCGTCGTGAAGACGGCGGCGGCCGTTTTCATCCGTCCTTTTTCGAAGCAGGTGATGCATATGAGCACGGTTCAGGAAACCCTGGCACTGAAAGATCCGTCGCTGTTCCGCCAGCAGGCGTACGTCAACGGCGAATGGCAAGGCGCGACGAACGGCGAGACGTTCGAGGTCCGCAACCCGGCCACCGGCGGCCTGCTCGGCACCGTGCCGGCGATGGGCACGGCGGAAACGCGTCACGCGATCGACGCCGCGAACGCCGCATGGCCGGCGTGGCGCAAGAAGACCGCGAAGGAACGTGCGGTCATCCTGCGCAAGTGGCACGACCTGATGATGGACAACGCCGACGACCTCGCGCTGATCCTCACGACCGAGCAGGGCAAGTCGCTCGCCGAAGCAAAGGGCGAGATCGGCTACGCGGCGTCGTTCCTCGAATGGTTCGCGGAAGAAGGCAAGCGCGTGTACGGCGACACGATCCCGACGCCGGCGAGCGACAAGCGCATCGTCGTGACGAAGGAAGCGATCGGCGTATGCGCGGCGATCACGCCGTGGAACTTCCCGGCGGCGATGATCACGCGCAAGGTCGGCCCGGCGCTCGCGGCAGGCTGCCCGATCGTCGTGAAGCCGGCGGAAGCGACGCCGTTCTCCGCGCTCGCGATGGCCGTGCTAGCCGAACGCGCGGGCGTGCCGGCCGGCGTGTTCAGCGTCGTCACGGGCGACCCGAAGGCGATCGGCGGCGAACTGACGTCGAACCCGATCGTGCGCAAGCTGTCGTTCACGGGCTCGACGCCGGTCGGCCGCCTGCTGATGGCGCAGTGCGCGGCGACGGTCAAGAAGGTGTCGCTGGAGCTCGGCGGCAATGCGCCGTTCATCGTGTTCGACGACGCCGATCTCGATGCGGCCGTGCAGGGCGCGATCGCGTCGAAGTACCGCAACAGCGGCCAGACGTGCGTGTGCACGAACCGCTTCTACGTGCACGAAGCCGTGTACGACCAGTTCGCGCAGAAGCTCGCGGCGGCCGTCGGCCAGTTGAAGGTCGGCCGCGGCACGGAGCCGGGCGTCACGCAGGGCCCGCTGATCAACGAAGCGGCCGTGCTGAAGGTCGAGGCGCACATCGAGGACGCGCTCGCGAAGGGCGCAACCGTCGTGACGGGCGGCAAGCGCCACGCGCTCGGCCACGGCTTCTTCGAGCCGACCGTGCTGACGGGCGTCACGCCGGCGATGAAGGTCGCGAAGGAAGAGACGTTCGGGCCGCTCGCGCCGCTGTTCAAGTTCGGCAGCGACGACGAGGTGATCCGCCTCGCGAACGACACCGAGTTCGGCCTCGCCGCGTACTTCTACAGCCGCGACATCGGCCGCGTGTGGAAGGTGGCCGAAGCGCTCGAATACGGGATGGTCGGCGTGAACACGGGCCTGATCTCGAACGAGGTCGCGCCGTTCGGCGGCGTCAAGCAGTCGGGCCTCGGCCGCGAAGGCTCGCACTACGGCATCGACGACTACGTCGTGATCAAGTACCTCTGCCTGGCCGTCTGACGGTTCGGGCCTGCCGCTTCCCGGCGACAGGCCCTCGCCGCCCGGCCGGAACCGGGCGGCCCGACGCGGGCCGGCGCCTCTCCGTCGCGCCCGCGTCACTTTCCCTTCCCGCGATCAGCGGAACACGTTCACCGCCTCCACCAGCCGCGCCGCCTGCTGCTTCAGGCTTTCCGATGCCGCCGTGCTCTGCTCGACGAGCGCCGCGTTCTGCTGCGTGATGTTGTCCAGATGCACGACCGCCTGGTCGACCTGCGCGACGCCCGTGCTCTGTTCGGCCGTCGACGAGCTGATCTCCGCGATGAGATCCGACACGCGCTTCACCTGCGTGACGATGTCCTCCATCGTCTTGCCCGCGCCGTCGACGATCCGCGCACCCGACTCGACGCGCTCGACGCTCGCGCCGATCAGCGTCTTGATCTCCTTCGCCGCGTTCGCGCTGCGCTGCGCGAGCGCGCGCACTTCACCAGCGACCACTGCGAAGCCGCGCCCCTGATCGCCCGCGCGCGCCGCCTCGACCGCCGCATTCAACGCGAGGATGTTGGTCTGGAACGCGATGCCGTCGATCACGCCGATGATGTCCGCGATCTTGCGCGAGCTGTCGGTGATGTCGTTCATCGTCGCGACGACTTCGTTCACCGCCTGCCCGCCGCGCCCGGCCGCCTCGCTCGCGGACACCGACAACTGGTTCGCCTGCAGCGCCGTCTCCGCATTGCTCGATACGGTCGCCGTCATCTCGGCCATCGACGCGGCCGTCTGCTGCACGCTCGTCGACGCCTGCTCGGTGCGCGCGCTCAGGTCGTTGTTGCCTTGCGCGATTTCATTGCTCGCGCGCTGCACGTTCAGCACCTGTTCGCTGACGTCGTCGACGAGCCAGCGGAACATCAGCCCGAGCTGGTTGATCGTGCGCAGCGTCATGCCGATCTCGTCGACGCGGTTCATCCGCACGCCGCTGCGGCTCTCGCCGGTCGCCACGCGCAACGCCTCGTCGCGCAACTGCCGCAGCGGCCGCACGATCTGCGCGTCGAGCCACAGCCCGGCCGCCGCCGTCACGCCGACCGCCGCACCGGCGAACGCCGCGAGCCCGCCTCCGGTCAACCCGGCCGCCCAGCCGGCGCCGACGACCGCCGGCGCCAGCACGCACAGCGTCGACACCAGCCGCGCCCGCACCGACATCGTCTGGAACAGCGACGCGACGCGCAGCGCGCCCGTGCGCACGATCAATCCCTTGTGGAACCGGCGGCTGCCGGCCTTGCCTTCGCGGAAATCGCGATACAGCGCCTCGGCGGCCGCGATCTCGTCGCGCGTCGCCTTCGTGCGCACCGACATGTAGCCCTTCGGCTGCCCGTTGCGCATCACCGGAATCGCGTTCGCGCGCACCCAGTAGTGATCGCCGTTCTTGCGGCGGTTCTTCACGAGCGCGGTCCACGGCTCGCCGCCCTTGAGCGTCGCCCACATGTCGGCGAACGCCTCCTTCGGCATGTCCGGATGCCGCACCACGTTGTGCGGCTGGCCTTCGATCTCCTCGGGAGAAAAGCCGCTGACCTGGATGAATGCCGCGTTCGCGTAAGTGATATAGCTGTCGGCATCGGTCGTCGACATCAGCGTCGCATCGTCGGCAAATTCGAATTCGCGTTGCGTGACGGGCTGGTTGTTGCGCATGGTGTGGAGCTCCGGGTGGCGGATCTTGCGTCCGCTCGTCGATTGATTCGAGACCCCGCGCATGGCGATCGATTCGCATGCATGTGAGTCAGGCTCCTGCACTTTCGGCAAATTCGGCAAAAACATTATGCCGTATCCGGGTAAATATGCATTAAAGATGCATCAACTTGTTTTTGCCGAATAACTTGTTCATGGATAAAATGAAACGCCTTGTCTGGCAACGGTTTGGCGGGTATTCGTCTGATCATTGCACGTCATGATTTCGGCACGATTTAATGCGCAAACACGCAATCGGAAATACGAATATCTCCCATTCCACGTCGTTCGATTCAACCCGCAAACCTGAATAGGTACTGTGCGCGACATCCGGCGTTCATCGATCACCCGCACGTCGCGCACCCGTTCGCGCCATCACCTGAACACGTTCACCGCATCCACGAGCCGCGTCGCCTGCTGCTTCAGGCTTTCCGATGCCGCCGTGCTCTGCTCGACCAACGCCGCGTTCTGCTGCGTGATGTTGTCCAGGTGCACGACCGCCTGGTCGACCTGCGCAACACCCGTACTTTGCTCGGCCGTCGACGAGCTGATCTCCGCGATGAGGTCCGACACGCGCTTCACCTGCGTGACGATGTCCTCCATCGTCTTCCCCGCCCCATCGACGATCCGCGCGCCCGACTCGACCCGCTCGACGCTCGCGCTGATCAACGTCTTGATCTCCTTCGCCGCGTTCGCGCTGCGCTGCGCGAGCGCGCGCACTTCGCCGGCGACCACCGCGAAGCCGCGCCCCTGTTCGCCAGCACGCGCGGCCTCGACGGCCGCATTCAGCGCGAGGATGTTGGTCTGGAACGCGATACCGTCGATCACGCCGATGATGTCCGCGATCTTGCGCGAGCTGGCGGTGATCTCGCTCATCGTCGTGACGACCTCGCTTACCGCCTGCCCGCCGCGCTCGGCCGCATCGCTCGCGGACACCGACAACTGATTCGCCTGCAGCGCGGTCTCGGCATTGCTGGACACGGTCGCCGTCATCTCGGCCATCGACGCGGCCGTCTGCTGCACGCTCGACGCGGCCTGTTCGGTGCGCGCGCTCAGGTCGCCGTTGCCCTGCGCGATCTCGTTGCTCGCGCGCTGCACGTTGTGCACCTGCTCGCTGACGTCGTCGACGAGCCAGCGGAACATCAGCCCGAGCTGGTTGATCGTGCGCAGCGTCATGCCGATCTCGTCGACCCGGTTCATCCGCACGCCGCGCCGGCTCTCGCCGGTCGCGACGTTCAGCGCCTGCTCGTGCAGCCGCTTCAGCGGTTGCACGATCTGCGCGTCGAGCCACCAGCCGGCGGCCGCCGCCACGCCGACCGTCACGCCGGCAAACGCCGCGAGGCCGCCGCCGGTGAGCCCGCAGGCCCACCCCGCGCCGACGACGGCCGGCGCCAGCACGTACAGTGCCGAATGGACGCGCGCCCGCACCGACATCGTCTGCGGCAACGATGCGATCCGCAGCAGCCCGGTGCGGATGACGAGGCCCTTGTGGAACCGGCGCCGGCCAGCCTTGCCTTCGCGGAATGCGCGATACAGCGCGTCCGCGGCCCGGGTCTCGTCGTGCGGCGCCTTCGTACGCACCGACATGTAGCCTTGCGGCGCGCCGTTGCGCATCACCGGAATCGCGTTCGCGCGCACCCAATAGTGATCGCCATTCTTGCGGCGGTTCTTCACGAGCGCGGTCCAAGGCTCGCCGCGCCGCAGCGTCGCCCACATGTCGGCGAACGCCTCCTTCGGCATGTCCGGGTGACGCACCACGTTGTGCGGCTGGCCGACGAGTTCCTCGTTCGAGAACCCGCTCACTTGCGCGAACGTCGTGTTCGCGTAGGTGATGACGCTGTCGGCATCGGTCGTCGACATCAGCGTGACGTCGTCGGGAAAATCGAATTCCTGTTGGGTTACGGGCTGGTTGTTGCGCATGCAAGGCTCCGAAAGGCGGATCTGTCGTCCGCGCCGCGCTGAAATCGCGCTCAGTAGCCGAAAAACGGTTGCTCGCTTTACGACACTCTCGTCCTTACTGTCGGCAATTCGCTGGAAAACCTTAATTCCGTTGCGCATAAAACAGGCAATTCCGCTATTGCCATGATTTCGATCAAATAATCCGGCGATAATCACCGCGCGCGTTTATCTGGCTGTCACGAAGCGCCGCGCGGCATTGACAATGCCCGCAGCCGTTGCGTGCGGCGAAACGATTCGCTTATCCTGCCCCATTCGACCTGAATTCGAATCCGATGAAAAAGGCATTGCATGAACTGAATCGGCTGTCCTGGAATACGGCGACGGTCGCGCATAACAGCCATAAAGGCGATCAGGCTGCATTTTTCCGCAATGGCGGCTCGACGCTGTTTCCGGAAGAACGCGAACTGCTCGGCGATCTCACCGGTTTGCGGCTCTTGCACCTGCAATGCAACGCGGGACAGGACACGCTGAGCCTCGTGCGCGACGGCGCGGACGCAACCGGCGTCGACATCTCCGACGAGGCGATCGACTTCGCGCGGCAACTGTCGGCCGACGCGGGCCTGCCCGCGCGCTTCGAGCGCGCCGACGTACTCGACTGGATGCCCGCAGCAGCCGCGCGCGGCGAGCGCTTCGATCGCGTGTTCACGTCATACGGCGCGATCTGCTGGCTGTCGGACCTGAGCGCATGGGCGCGCGGGATCGCCTCGTTGCTCGCGCCGGGTGGCCGCTTCGCGATGGTCGAGTTCCACCCGTTCTCACTGTATTTCGACGAACAGTGGCAGCCGCGCTACGACTACTTCAACGGCGACGCGATCGAGGAACCCGCAGGCGTCGGCGATTACGTCGCGGCGTCCGGCACGGGGCTCGGCGAGCAGCACGATCATCCGGGCATCGTCGATTTCGCGAACCCGCATCCGAGCTACGAGTTCATGTGGGGCATCGGCGACGTCGTGAATGCGCTGATATCAGCCAGGCTCGTGATCGACTGCCTGAACGAATATCCGTACTCGAACGGCTGGAAGGGCTTCGACGGCATGCGCGAGCTGGAGGGCCGCCGGATGGTGCCTCCCGAAGGCATGCCGCGCCTGCCGTTGATGTACGCAATCGCCGCGCACCGGAGGGCCGCATGACCCGCCGCACCGCCGCCGAGCGCGACGCGCTGTCGGCCCGCCTGCTGGCCCGCGACGACGTGCCGCTCGTGTGGACCATCGACCGGCGAGAAATCATCGAACACCTGTACGTATTGCGCGACGGCGCGCTGCATCTCGTGCCCGAGTTCTACGACGTGTCCGGCTGGCCCGACGGCGAAGCCGACCACTACACGCCGATCCTGCTCGACTGCCACGACCGTGGCGGCTGGTTTCTCGGCCGGTTCGACGGCGCGCGACTCGTCGCGGCAGCGATCGTCGACAGCCGGCCGCTCGGCCCGCGGCGCGACATGCTGCAGCTGAAGTTCCTGCACGTGAGCCACGACTGGCGCGGCTGCGGACTCGGCGAACAGCTCTACCGCGCGGCGCAGGTGCAGGCACGCGCGATGGGGGCCGAGCGCCTGTATGTGTCGGCGACGCCGTCGCAGCGCACGATCGACTTCTACCTGCGGCTCGGCTTCACGGTCAGCACGGCGCCCGATCCCGAGCTTTACGCGCTCGAACCCGACGATATTCACCTCGAAGGGCCAACCACGTGACGGCCCGGCACGCGGATGCCGCGTAGAATTTTCCGCCCTGCCCCAGCCGTCATCAGCTGCCATCAGCCGTCACGGAGCGCGACATTGAACAACGCCCCACCACCGCCCGCCACGCCGAAGATCCTCGTCAGCATGTGCGTGGTCGGCCATCCGGTCCGTTACAACGGTTCGGCGAAGACCGCCGCGCACGAGGCGCTCGAACGGTGGCAGCGCGAGGGGCGTCTCGTGGCCGTCTGCCCGGAGCTGGCGGGCGGCTTGAACGTGCCGCGCCCGCCTGCCGAGATCGCCGGCGGCGCATCGGGGCAGCAGGTGCTGTCGGGGCACGCACGCATCGTCGACGTGAACGGCGCCGACGTGACGGCGCCATTCGTTGCCGGCGCGCAAACCGCGCTGGCCCTCGCGCAGGCACACGATTGCCGCTTCGCGATCCTCGCCGACGGCAGCCCGTCGTGCGGCAGCACGTTCATTTACGACGGAAGTTTCGCGAGCCGGCGGCAGGCGGGCGCCGGCGTCACCGCGGCGCTGCTGCGCGAGCATGGCATCGAGGTATTCGCGGACACCGAGATCGACGCGCTCGACGCGCGCCTCAGGCAACTGTCGCAGGCCGGTTAACGACGATGGGCGGCACGAGACACCTCGTGCCGCCCATCGTGGCGGATACAGCACAGCGGTGAAGCGGCGCATATCCGGCCGCTTCACCGCATCGCGCCGGTCACACGCGTTCGATCGCGATCGCGATGCCCTGACCGACGCCGATGCACATCGTGCACAGCGCGAAGCGACCGTTCGTGCGATGCAGCTGGTACATCGCGGTCGTCACGAGGCGCGCACCCGATGCGCCGAGCGGGTGGCCAAGCGCGATCGCGCCGCCGTTCGGGTTCACGCGGGGATCGTCATCGGCCACGCCGAGCATGCGCAGCACGGCGAGACCTTGCGACGCGAACGCCTCGTTCAGTTCGATCACGTCGAACTGGTCGATCGTCATGCCGAGCCGCGCGAGCAGCTTCTGCGTGGCCGGCGCCGGGCCGATGCCCATCACGCGCGGCGCGACGCCGGCCGTCGCGATCCCCAGCACGCGGGCACGCGGCGTCAGGCCGAAGCGCTTCGCGGTTGCTTCGTTCGCCAGCAGCAGTGCGGCGGCGCCGTCGTTCACGCCCGACGCGTTGCCGGCCGTGACCGAGCCATCCGGGCGCACGACGCCCTTCAGCTTCGCGAGCGCTTCGAGCGACGTTTCGCGCGGATGCTCGTCGCGCGACACGACCACCGGGTCGCCCTTCTTCTGCGCAATCGTGACCGACACGATTTCTTCGGCCAGCGTACCGTCCTGCTGCGCCCGCGCGGCTTTCTGCTGGCTGCGCAGCGCGAACAGGTCCTGATCCGCGCGGCTGACGTTGTAGTCGACCGCGACGTTCTCCGCGGTTTCCGGCATCGAATCGACGCCGTGCAGCTGTTTCATCAACGGATTGACGAAGCGCCAGCCGATCGTCGTGTCGTAGATGTCGGCCTGGCGCGCGAACGCGCTCGCGGCCTTGCCCATCACGAACGGCGCGCGCGTCATGCTCTCGACGCCGCCCGCAACCATCAACGCGGCTTCGCCCGACTTGATCGCGCGTGCGGCCACGCCGACCGCATCCATGCCGGAACCGCACAGGCGGTTGATCGTCGAACCCGGCACGCCCTCCGGCAAACCCGCGAGCAGCGCCGACATGCGCGCGACGTTGCGGTTGTCCTCGCCGGCCTGGTTCGCGCAGCCGTAGATCACGTCGTCGATCGCCGTCCAGTCGACGTCGCGATTGCGCTCGACGAGCGCCTTGAGCGGCACCGCGCCCAGATCGTCGGCGCGCACGCCGGACAGTGCACCGCCGTAACGCCCGATCGGCGTACGGATCGCATCACACAGAAAAGCTTCGGTCATCAGTGTCTCCGGTCCCGTGAAAGGCGGGGAAATGAATAGGGCGCGCCCCTTGCATTGCCCGCCGGGATGCGCTTGGATGTTCTACATACGAACATAAGATCGTGTATCGAACGTTCAACGCATCATAGGGAGTGCGGGGACGACCTGTCAAGGGCACGGCCCGCCGGGAGGTTGGCGTGTCGGGCCCCATGCGCTATCTTCTCGGCTGCACGACATTCCAGGCGCTCATGACAACCGACGATATTCAGACGAAACCCGGCGACTCCTATGTACAGTCGTTCGCGCGCGGCCTCGCGGTGATCCGCGCGTTCGACGCGGCGCGCCCGGAGCAGACGCTCACCGAGGTGGCATCGGCCACCGGCCTCACGCGCGCGGGGGCCCGCCGGATTTTGCTCACGCTGCAGACGCTCGGCTACGTCGAGGCCGACGGCCGGCTGTTCCGGCTCACGCCGAAGATCCTCGAGCTCGGCTTCGCGTATCTCACCTCGATGCCGTTCTGGAATCTCGCCGATCCGGTGATGGAGCAACTGTCCGCGCAGATCCACGAAAGCTGCTCGGCCGCGGTGCTCGACCGCACCGAGATCGTCTACGTGCTGCGCGTGCCGACCCGCAAGATCATGACGATCAACCTGTCGATCGGCAGCCGGCTGCCCGCGTACTGCACGTCGATGGGCCGCGTGCTGCTGTCCGCGCTCGACGATGCGGCGCTCGATGAAACGCTCGCGCAGAGCACCATCCGCGCGCATACGCCGCGCACGATCACCGACCTCGGCGAACTGAAGGCGGCGATCGCGCAGGTGCGTCAGCAGGGCTGGGCCGTGGTCGATCAGGAACTCGAAGTGGGGCTGATGTCGCTATCCGCGCCGATCCGCAACCGGCGCGGGCAGGTCATCGCCGCGATGAACATCAGCGGCAACGCGCAGCGGCATACCGCGAAGCAGATGGTGAAGGAGTTTCTCGGGCCGCTGCAGCAGGCCGCGCAGACGGTATCGGAGCTGGTGGCGCGGCGCGGTTGAGCGCCGGGCGAGATCGTCATTTCGGTGACGCGACAAAGCGCCCAATAAAAAGACGGGCGGCACAAGGCCGCCCGCTCAAACTCTGATCTCTGCAACGTTCTTCTCACGGAACACGGAGCGCACTCCGCGTCGCACAATTTAGTGATGCGCTCCAACACGGTCAATCTGACGAGAACGAAATTGCATCGCGTCGGCAGGACACCGCCCCGCTCACGCGCCCAGCAGCATCCCCTTTCGCACCGGCACCATGCCCGTCACGCGGCCGAGCGGCGCGCCGGCCGTTACGAAACGGATCGCGCGGCGCATGTAGAACACGCCATCGGTCGCGCTCGAGATCGTCGTGATCGCGTCCGTCAGCGGATCGACGATGTCGAACAGCGGATCGCCCGCACGGATCGTCGCGCCGATCGCCGCGCGGTGCACAAGGATTCCGCTCACCGGCGCATAAAACTGTTCGCTGCCCGCGAGCGGCGTGGCCGGTGCGGCCAGCGGCGGCAGCGGCGCACGTTCGCCGCGCACCGCGCCGCACCACACCAGATAGTCGACGAGCGCGTCGGCGTCGCGTTGCGCGTATTCGTACGTCACGTCGCGCTGACCCCGACACTCGACCGTCACGGCCACGGTGCCGGCCGCCATCGGCGTGCCGTCCGGCAAATGCGCGCGCAGCTGCGACCACAGCAAGTGATGCGCATCGTCGAACGCATGGCCGCCCGAATCCTCGGCGAGCAGCGACACCTCGGCGCCGAGATACCGCGCGAGCGGCTCGACGTCCGGCCACGCGGTATCGCTCGTGTACACGTGCATCACCGCTTCGAGCGAGCAATGCAGGTCGATCACCACATCGGCGTCGTGCGACAACTTCAGCAGCGCCAGTTGCAGCGCATCGAACTCGGTGCGCGGCGCGATTTCATCGAGCGCCGCGCCGACGCATTCACGCACGATCGCGCGATTGCGTGCGCCGTCGTCGCCGAGCCGGTCGCGCGCACGCGCGGCGATCTCCGCGAGCGGCAGGAAGCCGCGATTGAAGTTGCGCCCGCTCGCGAGGTCGAAACGGCCGATGAACTGCCCGAGCAGATGATGATTGAGGCCGACCGGGTTCGACACCGGCACGAGCACGATTTCGGCCGCGAGCCGGCCTTCGGCGTCGAGCTGCGCGAGGCGCTGCTTGAGCACGAACGCCGCGAGCATCGCGGGCGTCTCGTCCGCGTGCAGCGCGGCCTGCAGGTAGATCTTGCGGCCGCTGCCGGCCGGCCCGAAATGAAAGCTCGTCAGCGTGCGCTGCGTGCCGATCGACGGCGACAGGAGCGGCGTGGTGCGAATCTGCATCGATGGTCTCGAATGGATGAAAGCGGGGAATCGGGCGAACGGGCCGGCGCGGCGCTCAGTCGCCGTACGGATTGAAATCGAAATACTGCTTCGCGATCCGGTCGTACGTACCGTCCTTCAGCATCGACGCGATCGCGCCGTCGATCGACGCCTTCAGCGCGGTATCCGACTGCCGCATGCCGATGCCGACGCCGCGATCGCCCATGTCGAGCGGCGCGCCGACGAATGCGAAACCCTTGCCGCGCGGCTGGCGCAGGAACCCGTAGTCGGCTTCCACGGTGCCGAGCAGCGCCGCGTCGAGGCGGCCGTTCACGAGATCGGCGAACACGTCGTCCTGGCTCTTGTACGGCACCACGCCGACGCCGGCCGGCGCCCAGTGCGCGAGCGCCCACGATTCGAATTGCGTGCCCGACTGCACGCCGACGCGCTTGCCGGCCAGCGACGCCGCCGTGCCGTCGAGCCCGCTGCCGGGCCGCGCGACGAGCCGCGACTTGAAGCGGAACAGCTTCGACGAGAACAGGATCTGCTTCTCGCGCTTCGCGGTGATCGCCATCGACGACAGGATCGCGTCGATCTTGCGCGCCTGCAGCGCGGGGATCATCCCGGAGAATTCGAGCTCGACCCACTGGCAGCGCAACTGCGCGCGGCGGCAGATCTCGTTGCCGAGATCGACGTCGAAGCCCTTCAGGCTGCCGTCGGGCGCCTTCGCGTCCATCGGCGGATAGGTCGGGTCGATGCCGAGCCGCACCACGTGCGCGTCGAGCGCATATGCGGACGTGGCCGCCAGGCCAATGCACAGGAAAACGAGCGGGACGAGGAAACGTTTCATGGTCGACGACGGGCAGGAAGAGGAACGAACGGCATGAGCCGGACTGCCTGCGATCGTAGGGGCCGCGCGCGGCCGCCGGAACCATCGGCTGGCTTATCATGATCGGTATTTCCGATCACCGGCCTCGCTGCTTCCCATGGCGTTCACGCTGTCCCAGCTCCGCATCTTCCAGGCCGTCGTCGAGCACGGCAGCCTGCGCGCGGCCGCCCGCGCGCTCGATCTCGCGCAAAGCGGCGTCACGCAGCAACTGCAGGGCCTCGAGGCGACGCTCGGCGCGACGCTGTTCACGCGCACCAACCGCGGGATCGTGCCGACGGCCGTCGGCCAGCGGCTGCTCGCGCGTTCCGGTTCGATCCTCGGCGAATGCGAGCAGGTCGAGCGGGAAATCCGTCAGTTGAGCGGTGCCTACGAAGGCACCGTCACGCTCGGCCTCGTGACCGAGCCGCTGATCGACGCGTTCGCGCCGGTGCTGACCGCGTTCCGCGCGCGCTTCGACAAGGTGGACGTGCACCTGCGCACCGGCACGTCGCGGATGATGATCGGCTGGCTGCGCGAGAGTGCGGTCGATTTCGCGATCGCGCTGGTCGCGAAGCAGACCGACACGACCGATCTCGCGGTCACGCCGCTGCGCACGTCGGCGCCGGTGGTCGTCTGCCGCAACGGGCATCCGGCGATGCACGCGCAATCGCTCGCCGAGCTGGGCGACTACGGATGGGTGTCGACGCGCTCGCCGAACCTGAGCGCCGACCCGGTCGTCAACCGGCTGCTCGCGTACTTCGATACGCACGGCCAGCCGCCGCCGAAGATTCTGGCGACCGTCGAAGGAATGTTCGAGACGCTGCAGATCGTCACGCAGACCGATTCCCTCGCGCTCGAAACCGAAGCGATCACGCGGCACGGGCCGTTCGCCGGCGCGCTCGTGAAGGTGCCGGTGCGCGAGCAGGCCGAAGCGCAGGACATCTGCCTGCTGCAGCGCGCGGCCGTGCCGCTGACGCCCGCCGCGCAGGAACTCGCGACGATGCTCGCGTCGTATTTACGGGTGGTGCGCGGGCGGTAAGGCCACCCGCCTCGCACGTCAGTCCAGCGATTCCCGCGCCGTCTCGCGCAGCATCGCGACCGCGATCAGCGACAGCACCACGCACGCGGCCACGTAGCCGGCCGGCGCGAGCTTGCTGCCGGTCGTCTTCACGAGCCAGGTCGCGATCAGCTGCGCGGTGCCGCCGAAGATCGTCACCGCGAGCGCATACGCGATCGAGATGCCCGTCGCACGCACGTGGCGCGGCAGCGACTCGCACATCAGCGCCATTTCCGATGCCGAGCCGAGCGAATAGAACAGCAGCATCAGCGCGGTCAGCGGCAGGATCACCGACAGCGTCGGATGATGGTTCATCAGCCAGAACGCCGGGAACAGCAGCGCGACCAGCACGCCGCGGCCGACGAAGATCGGCAGGCGGCGGCTGCCGAGCTGGTCCGACAGCCAGCCGAACAGCGGGCATGTGACCAGCATCACGCAGCCCGACGCGACGCCGACGAACATCGACAGCTTCATCGGCAGGCCGAGCGTATGGATCGCGTAGGTCGGCATGTAGAAGGTGAGGATGTAGGTCGACACCGTGCCGCCCATCACCGTGAGCATCAGCAGCAACACCGTGCGTGTGTGCTTCGAGAACAGCTCGCGCAGCACGCCGCGTTCGATGCCGTGATGGCGGTCTCCGGGCGCGTCGTCCGCGAGCCGGCGGCGCAGATACATCCCGACCGGCGCGATCAGCACGCCGACGAGAAACGGCAGCCGCCAGCCCCAGCCTTCCAGCGCGTCCTTCGTCATCGTGTTGGACAGCAACGCCGCGAACCCTGAACCCATCAGCGCGGCGCCGCCCTGCGTCGCGAGCTGCCAGCTCGCGCGGAACCCACGGCGCGACGTGCCGCCCTGTTCGAGCAGCGTCGACGTCGCCGCGCCGAATTCGCCGCCCTGCGAGAAACCCTGCAGCAAGCGCGCGAACACGACGAGCAGCGGCGCGGCGACGCCCACCTGCGCATAGGTCGGCGCGATCGCGATCAGGCCGGTGCCGAGCGCCATCAGCATGATCGTCAGGTTCAGCGCGGCCTTGCGCCCCTTGCGGTCCGCGTAGACGCCGAGCACGACGCTGCCGAGCGGCCGCGTGAAGAAGCCGGCGGCGAACGTCGCGACCGACAGCAGCAACGACGTGGTCGGGTCGCTCGACGGGAAGAACAGCTTGCCGATCAGCACCGCGAAGAAGCCGTACACGGTGAAATCGAAGAATTCCAGCCAGTTGCCGATCACGGCCGCGGCGATCGCGCCGCGCCGCGTGACGGCAGGCGCGCCCGGCGCGCCGGTGTCGGCGGCCTCCGCCGACGCGGGGTGCAGCGCGAGATGATCTTTCTGCATCGCTATCCTCTCCTGTCAATGCGGCCGGAAGCGCCGGCCGCCCGCCGCCGCCGCGATTACTGTCCGAGGTAACGCTCGACGAGGCGCGTCCAGAACGCCGCGCCGATCGGCAGGTTGCGATCGTTGAAGTCGTATTTCGGGTTGTGCACCATGCAGCCGTCCTCGCCTTCGCCGTTGCCGAGCCGCACGAACGAGCCCGGCCGCTGCTGCAGCATGAACGCGAAATCCTCGCTGCCCATCAGCAGGTCGGTCTGCTCGACCACGTGCGCATCGCCGACGAGTTCGCGCGCGACCTGCGCGGCGAAATCCGTTTCGGCATCCGTATTGACGACGACCGGATAGCCTTCGATGTACTCGACGTTCGCGCTCGCGCCGTAGCTCGCGGCCTGCGTTTCGGCCAGCTCGGTGATGCGGCGCTTGAGCAGCGCGCGCACTTCCGGGCTGAACGACCGTACGCTGAGTTCGAGGCGCGCGCCGTTCGGAATCACGTTGTTCGCGGTGCCCGCGTGCATCGAGCCGACCGTGACGACCGCCGGCTGCGACGGGTCGACGTTGCGCGCGACGATCGTCTGCAGCGCCATCACGATGCTCGCCGCGACGACGACCGGATCGACTGTCAGGTGCGGCCGAGCCGCGTGGCCGCCGACGCCCTCGATCGTGATGATCGCCTTGTCGCCGGCCGACATGAACGGGCCGCGCCGCGTGAGGAACACGCCGGGCGCCGCGCCCGGATGGTTGTGCATGCCGAACACGGCATCGCACGGGAAGCGCTCGAACAGGCCGTCGTCGATCATCTTCTTCGCGCCGCTGTCGACGCCGTGCTCTTCCGCCGGCTGGAAATACAGGTGGACGGTGCCCGAGAAGTTGCGCGTCTTCGCGAGATGCTGCGCGGCGCCCAGCAGCATCGTCGTGTGGCCATCGTGGCCGCACGCGTGCATCTTGCCGTGCGTGCCGCTCGCATACGGCAGGCCGGTCGCCTCGACGATCGGCAGCGCATCCATGTCGGCGCGAATGCCGATGCTGCGCGTGCCGTCGCCCACCCGCAACGTGCCGACCACGCCCGTCTTGCCGACCCCGCGCGTCACCTGCCAGCCCCATTGCTCGAGCTTGTCCGCGACGAGCGCGGCCGTGTCGTGCTCTTCGTACGCGAGCTCGGGATGATGGTGGATGTGGTGGCGGATCTCGCGCAGCCCGCCGGCGGCGGGCATCAGATCCTCGACTTCGGTGAAGCGGGTATTGGGGGTATCGGTGGTCATCAAGGGGCTCCTGCTGATTGTCAGCGTGTCTCGCACGCGGCGTTTGCATGCGGGAAAGCGAGCCACTATAGCCAGCCGATATCGGTTCAAGAAGATGCGGAATTTTTCACCGTGATAAGTGTTTTTAATCAGGGTTAGTACGGATGCGCCGGTCCGGCTTGTAGTTTTCGATTGGGTACCCGCTACTGCGGCGTAAGACTACTTCTTGATTGCACTCAACTGCCGATCGAAGTCCGCGGGATCGAAGTAGTCTCGCCAAACCGTGATTCGATCATCGACGATGGTCAGGGTACCCATCACGGGAAGCGTGATTTTTCCGCCTGATTCGTGTTGAAAGACGTCGATCCGCTCATTGAGGACGACGTTTCCCGCTGCGGCGATATGGGTCACCGTCCAGTCGACCTTGAACGTCGTACCGATCCCGAAGTCGCCGTGGAATTGGCGAACATTGTCCCGTCCAACGATGTCGGGGAACGGAACGTTGTCGTAGAGGACATCATCGGAGAGCATCGACAGCGCGTCGTCGATGCGGTTTTCGGTCCAAAGCGAAAAGAATCGAAGCGCCACGGCCAAAACATCGGTAGTCATCTCGGCTCCTCAAAATGGGGGGGAAAAGCAGGCGCGGGACATCGCGCACCAGCAGGTGCGCGATGTCCCGCCAGTCTTATTCTTGAACGAATGCCAGCAGTTCCGCGTTCAAGACACTCGCGTTGACGGTCAACATCCCATGGGAGAAGCCCGGGAACGTTTTCAGCTTGCCGTTCTTCAACAGTTTGATCGCCTTGAGCGCCGCGTCCTTGTACGGGACGATCTGGTCATCCTCGCCGTGAAGCACCAGCGTCGGCACGCCGATCAACTGGAGATCTTCGGTCTGGTCCGTTTCCGAAAACGCCTTGATACCCTCGTAGTGGGCTTGCGCGCTACCCATCATTCCCTGGCGCCACCAGTTCTGAATCACGCCCTGATGAACGGTCGCGTCAGGACGATTGAACCCGTAGAACGGGCCCGCGGGCACGTCTACGAAGAACTGCGCGCGATTTTCAGCGAGCCCCTTGCGTAGCCCGTCGAAGACATCCAGCGGCAGGCCTTCGGGATTCGATGGCGTCTTCAGCATCAGCGGCGTCACGGCGCTCACGAGAATGGCCTTTGCGACACGCCCCGTCGGCTCGCCGTGCCTCGCAACATAGCGCGCCACTTCGCCCCCGCCGGTGGAATGGCCGATATGCACGGCATGCCTGAGGTCCAGTGTCTCGACGAGCGCAAACGCGTCCGCTGCGTAATGATCCATGTCGTGACCTTCTGCGACCTGCGACGAGCGCCCGTGTCCGCGCCGGTCGTGGGCAATAACGCGATACCCGTTCGCCAGGAAGAAGAGCATCTGGGTATCCCAGTCATCCGCGGAGAGCGGCCAGCCGTGATGGAACACGATCGGCTGAGCGTCCCGGGGGCCCCAGTCTTTATAGAAAATGTCTACGCCGTCCCGCGTGGTAATGAATGACATGATCGTGTTCCTTTCGTACGGTTGCAGGGAAGTAACGGGTGCTGCGGAAGTCGTCGTCGCGGCCCGCGCGATCTCGCAGGGTGGTCGCCGGAATGCGGCCGGCAGGCGAAAAGCACGCCCGCGGGTGCCGTCCGATCTCGAGCCGCCTCAGGAAGGAGTGGTTACGTCGACGCCGCGAACGGGTAATCGATGTAGCCCTGCGCGTCTTGCGTGAACCATGTGGCCGGGTCGTCTGACGCGAGCGGAATCGCTTCGGCCAGACGCCGAGGGAAGTCCGGATTGGAAATGAACGGGCGCCCGAACGTAACGGCGTCGGCGACGCCCGCATCGAGTTCTGCCTGAGCTCGAGTGGCGTCGAAATCCGAGTTGAGCACCAGCGGTCCTTTGAAAGCCGGTCGAATTTTCGCCGCGAGCGGGTCGAGGTACCCGACGCCGAAACTGCCGTTCAGCGGAGGCTCGCGCAGTTCCAGGAACCCGATCCCTACCGCGGACAGCGCCTCGGCGGCCGCGATAAACAACGGCAAGGGATCGCTGTCGCGCACGCCCTGCGTTTCGCCGTTCGGAGACAGGCGGACGCTGGTACGGCCGGGACCCGCTACATCCGCGACAGCCCGGGTTGCCTGGATGAGCAGCCGGAGCCGATTCGAGATCGATCCGCCATACGCGTCGCCGCGGAAGTTGGCACTGTCTCGCAGGAATTGATCGATCAGATAACCGTTCGACGCATGCAACTGTACGCCGTCGAAGCCAGCCTGCAGCGCATTTCGTGCCGCGGCGGCGAACTGCTCGATGATCGCGGGAATTTCTTTTGTCTCGAGTGCGCGTGCCTGCGTGTAGGGCTGCTTGCCCGAGTAGGTATGAGCGTGGCCGGGCGCCGTCGTCTCGGACGAGGAGACAGGCGGTGCGTCATCCAGAAAGCTCGGATGCACGACTCGCCCCATATGCCACAGCTGCGCAATGATGCGGCCGCCCGCTTCGTGCACGGCATCGGTCACCGTGCGCCAGCCGGCAATTTGCGCAGCTGTCCACAGCCCGGTGGCGTAAGGCCATCCCAGGCCCTGCCGGGAGATGCCGATCGCCTCCGAGATGATCAGCCCCGCGGAGGCACGCTGACTGTAATAGTCCGCCATCATCGCGGTCGGTACGTGTTCGCGCGTTCCCCGCGCACGCGTCATCGGCGCCATGAGGATACGGTTGGGCACTTCAATCGCACCGAGTCGCAAGGGATCAAACAGCGTAGGCACCCCAACCTCCTTCTTGTTTTCGCCAACGTGGAAATGCCGGCAACGCTTCACCCAGTTCAGACGAGGCGAGCGCCGCCGTCGACATGAATCGTCTCGCCGTTCATCGATCCATTGCTCATGAGGAACACCACTGCCGCGCCCACTTCTTCGGCGGTTCCCAACCGATGCAACGGCAATTTGTCTTTCAATGCGTTGACGTACGCGTCACGACCTTCGCCGAGCGTGCGAGCGAGCAACGGCGTGTCGGTGGTGCCGGGCGAAACGGTGTTGACACGGCGAGGCGCAAGTTCCAGAACCAGCCCTCTGGCCAGCGCCTCCATCGCGGCCGATGCCGACGCAAGAATGGCGGTGCCATAGGCATTGGGTCGGTCGGCCAACACGCCGGAAATAAACGTGACGGAGGCATCGGCCGCCAGGCGGTCACCCAGCGCGCGCAAAGTATGGACGGCGGCCCAAACGCGCTCGTCGAACGCCCGCCGCAGATAGTCGACATCCGCGTCGAGTACCTTGCCTGCCACGAAGGTTCCCGCGAGGAGAACGAGATGGTCGACGTGAGCGATGTCGGCCAGTGCCGAGACGATGGTTTCCGGCCGGGTCACGTCGGCGCTCCGCCAACCCGCGAATCCATTCTCGATGGCGACCTGTTCGGCACCCTCCGGATTGAACCCGACCACCGTGACGCTTGCACCCGCGGCCTTGGCCTGTTTGGCTGCCGCAAGGCCGATTCCGGACGTTCCGCCGAAGATGAGGACGGACTTGCTCTTGAGTGAATGGGAATCGAAATCAGAGGTCATGGAGTGGGTCCCTGTCAGCCGGCGCAACTCGAAACGGCGCCGTGCAGAGACTCTATACTTGACGGCCGACATTGATAATCAGCGCCCGATTCGCTTCTATATTTCCGCCATGGAACAAATCAGCCTGGACCGTCTCACCGGCCTCATCGCATTTAGCCGCGCGGCATCGTTGGGAAGCTATTCGGCTGCGGCGCGGGCGCTCGGCGTCACGCCTTCCGCGATAAGCAAAAGTATCCAGCGTCTGGAGCGTCACTTCGAGATCAAACTGTTCAACCGCACGACACGGTCATTGACGCTGACTCAGGAAGGGCGCGACCTGCATGAACGCACGCTGCGCCTGCTGTCGGAAATGGAAGCGATCGAACAGGCCGCTGCCTCGGCGCGATCCGAGCCTGCGGGCATCCTGAAAGTGACCGCGCCGCTGCCGATCGGGGTTCATCTCATCGCGCCCGCCCTACCCGCGTTTCGCCAGCGCTTTCCCAAGCTGTCGATCGACCTGCGCCTGGGCGATCATTTCGTCGACCTCGTCGGTGAAGGTATCGATGTGGCCGTTCGCGTCGGGGATCTCACGGGCTCTCGTTTGGTCTCGCGAGCGCTTTCGCCTCACTACATCGGCGCCTATGCGTCTCCGGACTACCTCGCCAAACGCGGTGTTCCCAGGCATCCTGACGAACTCGTGGAGCATGATTGCGTGAACTTTCGCTTTCAAAGTTCGGGGCAAGTTCTTCGCTGGACGTTTGCCACGGACGAAGGGCCGCTCAGCCTCACGCCGGATGCGGACATCGTCGTCGATACCAGCGATGCGGTGGCTGCCGTCATGGCGGCTGGCGGAGGCGTGGGCATTTCGCCGACGTATGTCGCGGCAGCGTACGTCCGGCGCGGGGAACTCGTGCCGATCCTCACCGAGTTCGTCGAACCGCGCTCCACTATCACCGCCCTTTGGCCGGAGAGCCGCCGTAGTAGTCCGAACGTCAAAGTATTGCTGGCATACCTCAAGAAGGTTTTCGCTTCGTATGCGGCAGAGCATTGACGGGCAGCCGATGGTTTTCGGACTACCTGGAGGAGCGGCCGAAGCGATCTTTCGACGGAACGATTCCGGCAGCCACGGCGAATGACGCGAAACAGCTCTTCGCTCATCGCAACCACATCCTTGCGGTCCTTCCGCGCAAGTTCGACGTTCTACTCTGAGCCGGCCATACCGACCACAGTTGCCCCAAGACCTTTCGTCCATTGAGGGAGGGCCATGCCGACGCCGCCCGCGGCGGCATCGGCGGCGCACGCTCCACGGCAACGGACCGTCGCCCGCCGATCGCTTCAGCAACGCGTGCTTTCATCCGGTGATCAGTCGCGGCGCTTCCCGTGAACCTGCTGTACGGTCACCGTGCCCTTTTTATCGCCAAAATGCGCGATCACGTAGTTCGAGACAGCCGCCACATCAGCATCCGAGTACACACTTCCGAATGACGGCATCATGTGGGTCTGTCCATTGATCTGCACATTCGTTCCATGGAGCAGCACCTGCATCAGCGCTGTACCCGATGGATCGTTGACCGCACGACTGCCGACGAGGTCGGCATACGGCGATTGTCGTCCTGCACCGTTCCATTGATGGCATCCCGCGCAGTCCGCGGCAAACAGACGTCGACCACGACCATTTTCGTCGCGGGCGCTTTCCCCCGGCAGGACCGGATTCGACGCGCGCGCAGCGGCCGGCGCAAGCTCAACGGGGCCTGCACCGCCACCCTTCACAGGCGTTATCCCGCGAAGGTATGCGACCAACGCGCCGATGTCGTTTGACGTCAAATGTTGAAGACTATGCTCGACGACCTCCGCCATTGGGCCCGCCGCGGAACTGCGGCCGCGCGCATGCCCTGTCGATAGATAGCCGGCAATCTGCTCGTCCCGCCATGCGCCAATGCCGTAAAGATCGTCCTGCGTCGTGTTATACGCTTTCCAGCCATCGATGTCGGCACCCGACAGATACGCGCGGGATTGCATCGCAAATCCGGCATTTCGTGGCGTATGACATTCGCCGCAGTGCCCGAGCGGCCCTGCCAGATACGCGCCGCGATTCCACTCGACGCTTTTCGCTGGATCGGGCCTGAATCGCTGCTCGTGGAAGAAGATCGCATTCCAGAACGCCATGCCCCAACGCTGGTTGAACGGAAACGCGAGCGTATTGAGCGGCGCAGCCTGTCGCACCGGTGCCAGGGAAAGCAGATACGTCTTGATATCCAGCACGTCTTCGCGGCTCATTGCCGTATATGACGTATAAGGCATCGCCGGATACAGGTGCCCGGCCCGACCGACACCCTGACGCACCGCCCTGACGAACGCGTCGTCAGTCCAGTCGCCTATGCCGGTTTCCTTGTCGGGCGTGAGGTTGGTGGAATAGATCTTCCCGAACGGCAGGTCGAACGCGCGTCCGCCCGCATAGGGCGTGCCGCCCGGAGCCGTATGACATGCGACGCAATCCGCCGCCCGCGCGAGGTAGGCGCCGCGCGCGACACCTGCCGGTAGATCCGCCGGCACGCCCGCGAAAGGCGACACCGGTTCGGGCCCGGACGGTCGAAGCGCGGTGTATGCGAACCATCCTGCAGCGACGAGAATGACCAGCAGTCCAAAGCAAGCGATCCGGCGAAGGATCTTCATGGTGTCAATTCGTTTCAAGTCGATATTCCCGTTCAAGCTGCGAGCACGTCATCACGCAAAGGCAATGCGCGAATCCGCCGGCCGGTGATGGCAGCAAGCGCATTCGCCACGGCCGGCGCAGGAAGCGGCGTGCCGGGCTCGCCGATGCCCGTAGGCGCGGCAGTCGACGACACCATGTACACCTCGACTCGCGGCATCGCATTCATACGCAGAATCGGATAGTCGTGGAAATTGCTTTCCTTGACTTGTCCCTGCTTGAACGTTATCGCTTGATGCAGGAACGAAAGGCCGAGCGCGGCAGCGCCCTCGATCTGGGAGGCAACAATGTCAGGGTTGATCACCGTGCCGCAGTCGACGGCACATACGATCCGGTCTACGGAGTAGGAGCCGTCCTGGCGCAGCGTGACTTCGGCTACCTGAGCGACGTGCGTACCAAACGACGCGTGGACGGCAATGCCTCTCGCTCGCCGGTCGCCGGGTTTCGATGCAGGCAGCGGCTTGCCCCACCCTGCCTTTTCGACGGCGAGATCGAGCACACCGAGGTCGCGTGGGCTTGACTGCAACAGTTGCCGTCGAAACGCATAGGGATCTTTCCCGGCCGCCGCGGCCAGTTCATCGATCATCGTCTCGACCACGAACGCGGTGTGCGTATGCCCTACCGACCGAAGCCACGCCACGGGTATCGCGAACGCGTTGTAGCTATGCTGCTCCACCCGGAAATTCGGAATCGCATAGCCCGTGTCGGCCGCTCCTTCCACGAGGTTATCGTCGACCGTCGTGGGATCGGGCGACGGCATGAAGCTCTGCCCGACGATACGATGGTGCCAGGATGCCAGCTGTCCGGACGCATCGACGATCGCACGCACACGATGGACGGTCAGCGGGCGATATTGAACACCGCGCATGTCGTCTTCGCGCATCCACACCATTTTTATCGGCGCGTCGATGCCCGCTTTACGGGCAGCAATCGCAATGCGAACGGCTTCGCGGACAAAATCCGATCGCGGATTGGCGCGCCTGCCGAAACTCCCCCCTGCGTAGAGCTGATGCAGCTGGACCTGGTTCAGCGCGAAGCCAAGTTCCTTCGCGGCTGCATTGCTATCTCCGGTGTGCCATTGCTCGCCGTTCCAGATTTCGCAGCGGTCCTTCGTCAAATGCACGACGCAGTTGAGCGGCTCCATCGGCGCATGTGCCAGATAGGGCTGCTCATAGATCGCGTCGATCACCTTGGCACCGCTGGGTGTGCCGTCCAGCACCTTGCCGCGCGCCTTCGCCACCACGCCCGGCGTACCGGCCAGTTCGCGAAACTTCGCGACGATCATGAAAGAATCCGCGGTCAGCGCACCGCGCTCGTCCCACTCGATCTTCAGCGCGTCCCTTCCCTGACGGGCCGCCCACGTGTTACGGGCAAGTACCGCCGCACCACCCTGAATCTCGTCGTCACCTGGAACCCGCACCACCGCGACCACGCCGGGGACGGCCAGCGCCTTGGCGCTATCGATACTGCGTATCTTTGCCCACAACTTCGGAGGATGCGCGATCGCGGCGACGAGCATGCCCGGAAGTCGAATGTCCTGCGTGTAGATCGCACTACCGTTGACCTTGGCGGGAACGTCCAAGCGACGCGTACCGTTCTTGCCGATGAATCGGAATCGGGCGTGATCCTTGAGCACGACTTCCTTGGGGATCGGTTCCGCGGAAGCCGCGGCCACCAGACTACCGTACGTTGCCCGGCGTCCCGAACGCGGGTGGACGACGACGCCGTTCTCTACCACGAGTTCGTTCCGAGGCACACCGAACCGTTTGGCTGCGGCGGCAACGAACATGGTCCGCGCGGTGGCTGCCGCGTGCCTCATTTGAACCCAGGCGCCAGCCATCGCCGTGCTGCCGCCGGTCGCCTGCACCTTGAACCCTCGCGCCGCGAGGACGGGATTGATGTAATGCTCCACATCGGCAGGCGCCCCCGTCACGGTGATGTCACTCAAGCTCACGTCGAGCTCCTCGGCGGCGAGCGTAGCCAGCCCCGTAAACGTCCCTTGGCCCATTTCGAGGTAACTCGAGATCACGGTCACCTTGCCATCCGCGGCAACGCGGATAAATGCATTGGGCTCGAAAGACAACCGTGCCGTCGACTTTCCGATCACGGCCGCCGCGCGGGCCGTGCCTCCGTGGAAGCTGAGCGCAAGCGTGAACGCCGCCATGCTGCCCAGAAAGTTGCGGCGAGACATTGCGATGGAGGGACTGTCGCTCACAGTCGATTCCGCGTCTTCGTTCGGAACACCGGCGTGGTTCGTCATGGATTGCTTCCTGTTTTTTGTCACGAGCGTCGTGATAGCCGAGAATCCTGGCTGGCGTTACGCTCGCGCTGCGAGCACATTCGCGGCCTTGTGTATGGCAGCACGAATCCGGACATAGGTGCCGCATCGGCACGCGTTTCCGCTCATTGCTGCGTCGATATCGTCGTCGGTCGGACGCGGCTTCGTGGAAAGCAACGCGATCGCCGACATGATCTGCCCGGACTGGCAATAGCCGCACTGAGGCACCTGGTGCTCGATCCAGGCGGCCTGCAGCGCTTGGCCTATGTGCAATTGCTCGGCGGCTTCGATCGTCGTTACCTTGCGACCTGCGACATTCGCAAGCGGTGTTACGCACGATCGAATCGGACTGCCATCGACGAGAACGGTACACGCGCCACACAGCGCCATGCCGCACCCGAACTTCGTCCCCGTCAGCCCGAGCTCGTCGCGCAAATACCAAAGCACCGGCATACTCGGATCGCCGTCAAACGAACGACTCTCACCATTGACCGCAAGCTTTACCATGACGCCATCCGTATCTGAGATTTACGCAAGCCTCGATGCTACGGTTATGCGGCCTGCGCTGAACCTTGAATTGTTGAATGCGGCCATGAGCAGAATTGATTAATCCGCGTTGGCCAAGTACGCTGTGAAGCGCTGTGTTGGCGTACGCTCGAACCGCTTCGGCAGGAAGCACCTTCGACGTCGATGCCGCTGACACTGCTTTCCAGCAGCCGGCACTTCGGGCAATTCCGCCAGCCTTTGCTGGCGGCGCAGCTTCGGAAGCGAACGGCGTACGTGCCGCCAAAACCGGGTCAGTCGAGCTTTTCGGTCTTCTTCAGGCGCGCACCATTACCAATGAGCAATGCCGAAAGAACGAGCAACACGACCCCGCCCATCAACGGAGCGAACACGCCGATGCGATCGAGGAGTTCTCCCCCTAGCGCGCCGCCCAGCATGATCGCCAGCTGAATCGATCCGACCATCAAGCCCCCACCGCTTTCGGGCTCGTCGTCGATTTCCTTCGCCAGCCAGGTGGACCACGTGACGGGAATCGCTGCATTCACGGCGCCCCAGCCGATCATCATCGTCGCGGCGCCCGCGAACAGGTGGCCGAACTGCACCAATCCCAGCGTCGCGGCGGCGAGCGCAATCGGCAACCAGCGCAACAGAGGGTAAACATGGTTGCGGTGCAGCATCGTGCCCGCGAAATGGGTCCCAGCAAAACCGGCCACGCCCAATCCGAGCAATAGCATCGACAGTTGATTGGCGTCTGCTCCGGTTACCGCTTCCAGAAACGGACGGAAGTAGGTGAACGTCCCGTAGGAGCCGGCGAAGGTGAGCATGACCGCAACCATTCCGACCGCAACGTTTCGGCGCTTCAGCAGTCCGAACAACCGGGTGATGGGAATGGCTGCTCGGGGGGGCATGCTCGGCAGGCTTACCGCTTGCCATACTAGATTCACCAGTACCAAAGGCACCAGCGCAGCAAATACGAATCTCCAACCCAAATGGCCACCGACGTACGCGCCAATCGGAGCAGCAAAGGCTGTCGCGATCGCATTACCAATATAGATCGTTCCGAGCGCCTTGGGTACGCGTTGTGCCGGCACCAGTTGAATCACCGTGGCTGTGGACAACGACCAGAAACCTCCGACCGCAAGCCCCAGGAACGCCCGCGCAATCATCAGCACCGCGAAGTTCGGCGACACGGCGATCAGCACGATCGATATCAGCATCAGAACCGTCATGCTCATCAACACATGCCGACGATCGAAACGCCCGGCGAGCGGCGCGACGAACAAGCTGGCCAGGACGGCGAAGAAACCGGAAATCGAGATCGCCTGACCAGCGATGCCCTCGGTTGCATTCAAGTCATGCGCAATCGGCGTCAGCAAGCTGACCGGCATGAACTCCGAGGCGATCAGCATCGCCACACACAGCGCCATGGCGCCTACCGCGCTTCCTGTCTGGCGCGGCGAGGAAACGAATGAAGAAGATGAAGGGGTCATGATGTTCGCTCCCAAAAATGCAGGACGCAGCAACGCCAACCCATCCGGCGCGCGGATAAAGCATTGGTGCATCTCAACGGAGGTATTGGCTACCGACGGCTCGACGTGAGCGACAGGAATGCATCGCTAGCGGCCCCGGCTTCGAAGCCCATAATAGGTCGAGGAGGCCATTGGCGAATACGCCGATTCCGGAATAGACCGATGCATCGGATTGATAAATCCGACGATGAGAACGTGCTGGATTGCTCAACCACTTCGACGTGAACAGCTACTTCGTGTGTCGAAGTGCGTCGATCAGAACGTGCATCGCTCGCGAAATCTCGCGCTGAGCCGAGTAGTAGATGTGATATCCGGGGGACGTGCGCCACCATGGTTTCAACACCGGCACCAATCTCCCGGTTTCGAGATGGGGTTGCGCCAGGTCCTCGTGGAGGTAGGCCAGCCCGTAACCAGACAGTGCCGCGTTCAACACCTGGTAAATGCCGTTGAATACGAGCCGCCCGTCGGCCCGGACATTCACTTTTCGCTGACCTTTACCGAGTTCCCATGCGCACAGGTTTCCCAAGGTCGGAAGGCGAAGGTTGATGCAATCGTGACAGACCAGATCCTGCGGCTTGGTCGGCACTGGTTTCGAAGCGAAATACGACGGCGCAGCCACGATCGCGAAACGTTGGTCGGGTCCAATGCGGACGGCAGAGATATCTTTCGACAACTCGTCGCCGAGACGCACCCCAAAGTCGTACCGGCTCTGGACGATATCGGTCAACGCATAGTCGGCGTTCACCTCCACCTTGATCTGCGGATACAACGCGAGGATCTTCGCAAGGCGCGGCCAGAGCAACGTATCGATGGCATGCTCCGGCGCTGTGATGCGGATCGTTCCTGCTGGAACGTCCCGCATTTCAATGATGCTCTTGAGCTCTGCTTCAATGTCGTTGAACCTGGGCTCGACGACCTGCAGCAATCGTTCTCCAGCTTCGGTCACGGATACGCTTCGGGTGGTACGTGTAAGCAAGCGCACACCCAACCGCGTCTCCATTCCGCGAATCGTATGGCTGAGCATCGACTGCGAGATACCCAACTGCGCGGCCGCACGAGTAAAGCTACGTTCGCGCGCAACCGCAATCAATGCGAGCAACTCGCTGTAGTTTTCCCGTGACATTTATCGATTCCATGCAGAGGGACGCGACGTCTTCACTTGCAATCTGGCCCGCGCAGACGAGAAGAGCGCTCGCACACTAATGCGCATGACGCAACGCGGATACAAGAAGGGCCATCGCTCCCGACGGTTGTCGCCGGCTGGGATAGTACAGATAGAACCCACCCCAAGACGGACACCAGTCCGTCAAGACCGGTATCAAGTGCTGCGCCTTGATATACGGTTCGGCGAGATCTTCCGGAACATACGCTAGCCCAAGCCCCGCCACCGCACCGGCCAGGCATTCGTAAATGTCGTTGCACGCCAACTGACCGTCGACGCGAACATTGACCGGTCGTCCGCCTTTTTCGAACTCCCACGCCCATAATCCGCCATGCGCCATCAGTCGCAAGTTCACGCAGCTATGGTGTATGAGATCACCGGGTGTCCGAGGCACTGCATGGGTGGCAAAGTACCGCTTCGTGCCCACGACGGTGAAGCGAACGTCAGGACCGATTTGAACGGCGATCATATCCTGCGCAATCGCTTCGCCAAGCCGGACTCCGGCATCGAACTGCTCGGCCACGAGGTCGACAAAGCGATTGTCGATACTCAGCTCGACCTTGATATCAGGATATTTGGGCAGAAACTCTTTCAGCTTGGGAGCGAGAATCGTCCGGCTCGGATAGTCCGGTGCGGTGACGCGAATGGAGCCCCTCGGGCTGCCACCGAGATCCGACAGAGCGGACATCTCCGCGTCGATTTCCTTCAAGCGCGGCGCAACGATGTGAAGGAGCCGCTCGCCTACTTCAGTCGGCGTGACGGTACGCGAATTTCGCGCGAGCAGTCGAGCGCCGAGCCGCTCCTCCAGCGCACGAACTGCGTGACTGACTGCGGATTGGGACACACCCAACTGCACGGCAGCTCGAGTAAAACTTTTCGCGCGAGCAACGGCGATGAGTGCCGTCAACCCGCCAAAGGAATCGCGCAGTGTACTGTCTTCCATGATCGATCATCCACCGTCTCGTCATTGACAGCACCATACCATCGCCATATCCAACACGCAGCCAATTCCTTTCCACTAGCGCTCCCCGAAGCAGCGCCTCGCCCCGCATCGCCGCAACGAGCGGCCACGGTCGTACGCCGAACCATTTCACTTGTCCGCGTCGCCGCCGAACGCAACATGAGACGTGGGCTGGGCCGCGGTGCGCATGCCTGCAACCTCTCGCGATGCTGCTTGTGCATCGTCAACCCACGTACGTGGGTTCGCACGCGCCGGGTTGAAACCCGCAGCTGCATATTGGTTCGCTTCCTGAAGGACTTGTTCACGAGTCGGGCCGTTCGACACCGACTGAGCCGACGCAAACAACGGTGCGAGCATACCGAGTGCAATAGCAAAAACACCAAGACGGATTTTCAAGGTATGGACTCCATAATAATTGCGATGATTTGGCCAAGGCCATCTGGCGCCTATCTTCGCCACGAGCAGTGGGGAACCCTCCCCGGAGGGTGGAATTGCCTCAAACCAATCTGCGATGGCTTGTACGCGCCAGGCTCGATGTCTCTCTACCCATGCACATCCGAAGCCGCCCGCTTATTGTGTGTGGATTGATATCAATGGCGACGTGTTGATCTACGCTTCGAACGATACGTTCGGCGCTCGACGGGATCAAGCTACGCGCTTGCTAAGACCTATGCACTGTATTAATAAATCGTCCCTCCAGCCCGTGAAACCTTGTTCAATGACGCATCTGCCCGGACGACCTTTAGACTGCTGCTTGCAGCCTTCGCCGCAAGCGCGCTAATTTCAGTGCCCAACCCGATAGATGCGGCCGCTATGCACGCCCTCCACGCTGCGCCGATACGCCATTGCCACACGTGTCGCCGGCACACCTTCGTAACCGGGAAAGAACGGCCCGAACCGTTCCGCGGATTCGATCAGCATGGTGGGACTGACCGCATTGATTCGGATACCCCGACGAAAATCGCACGCAGCAGCACGCACGAACCCTTCGATTCCGGCATTCGACGCCGCGGCGTGAGCACCCTGCGCAATCGGATCATCGACGGCGATGCCGGACGTCAGCGTGATCGAGCCGCCATCGCTCAGGTAATGCTGCCCCACCAGCGCGACGCGCACCTGACCGAGCAGCTTGTCCTGCAGGCCTCGATGAAAATCGGCCGCCGTCATCTTTTCGATTGGCGCCAATATGACGTTGCCTGCGGCGACGACGATGGCATCGACGCGCCCGATCTGCCCGAACAGCGAACCGACGCTGTCGTCACGCGTGATGTCGACCTGATGGTCTCCGCGGGTGCGGCCAACGCGAATGATTTCATGCTTGCCATCACGCGCAAGCTCATCTGCCGCGGCACGACCGACGTCCCCGCCGGCACCGATTACGACGATCTTCATCGAACACTCCTTTTCGCGTTCAGGTTGGAACGTCGCCATTCTTCACCGAACCGGGGACCCCATAAATATGCTCTAATTTCCGACACTCCTAACCTACAGTTCGCAATATGGACAGACTGCGTGCCATGGAAACCTTCGTTGCCGTCGTCGAAGGCGGCAACTTCACCGAGGCGGCGCGGCGGCTGGAAATCTCGGCGGTCATGGTCGGCAAATATGTGCGCGAACTGGAGGAGCGTCTCGCTGCGCGCCTGCTCGAGCGCACTACCCGGCGCCAGAACCTGACCGATGCCGGTCGCGTGTTCTACGAAGACGCCAAGCGTGCGCTCGAACACATGCGCATCGCCGAAACGTCGGTCGAACGGCTACGCGCGTCGCCCTCCGGTACGTTGCGAATCAGCGCGCCGATCACCTTCGGCGCCTGTGTCATCGCGCCGCTAGCCGCGACTTTCCGGCAGCGGTATCCGCTCGTACGCGTCGAGCTGGAATTGAGCAATCGCAACGTCGACCTGATCGACGAGGGTTTCGATCTGGCGATCCGCATCGGCGAACTGGGTGATGCCGACCTCGTTGCAAGGCCGCTGACCCGGTATCGCATGGTGATCTGCGCGTCGCCGGGCTATCTCGCTCAGTACGGGCGTCCGCAAACGCCACAGGACCTGAGCGCGCATCACTGCCTGTTCCACACGGTGTGGAGCAGCCGCAACGGCTGGAAGCTCGGCGACGATGACAGCACGCACTTTTCGGCTGAATCGGGGTTCACTTGCAATGACGGCAACGGCCTGCGAATGGCCGCCATCGCAGGCGCGGGATTGCTGCTGCAGCCGGAAGTCCTGGTGAGCCACGATCTGGCGAGCGGCGCGCTGGTACAGGTGCTGCAAGGTTACGAGCCGAAGCCGCACCCCGTTCATATCGTGTATCGACAAGACCGGCGCCCGCTGCCGAAGCTCACCCGCTTCGTCGCGCATTTGCTCGAGCATGTGACGGAGCGCGACGCGTCGTAGCGTGCTTTTCGGTTCGACGACATGCGCGAAGATACGTTGGTCGGGCAAACGTCTTCACCAATTTAGGATGACATCGTTTCGTCAGCGGCTTCAAGCTTCCGACCGCCTCCCCGCGCTATGCAAATCCGTACAACTTCGCCGGGTTCGTGACGAATATCCGCTGCTGCCAGTCCGGCCGCCCGATCCAGCCGGCGATCACGTCCAGCAAGCTTGCGTCGTCCGGCTTGTCCGTCTTCTGCGTCGGGTGCGGCCAGTCGGTGCCCCACAGCATGCGCTCCGGCGCCATGTCGATCAGCGCCTTCGCGACCGGCGCGACGTCGTCGTAGGCGGGCGCGCCCGTCTTGCTGTCGACGTACGGCCCCGACAACGTGATCCACGTATGGCCCTTTTCCACGAGGCGTTGCGCGGTACGAAACGCGGCCGACGACAGCCCGCCGGGCTGCGGCACATGCGCGATATGGTCGATGACGAGCGGGCAAGGCAGCGCTGCAAGATGCGGCTCCAGCTCCGGCAGCCGCGCACCCTGCACCACCAGCTCGATATGCCATCCGAGGTTCGCGATGCGCGCGGCGAGCGGCGCCAGCATGTCGAGCGTCGTCGCGCCCGGATAGCTGAGGTTGAACCGGATCGCACGGATGCCGCCGCGATCGAGCGCCCGAAGTTCGTCGTCGCTCACGGTGCCGTCGACCACGGCGACGCCGCGCGCGTCGGCGCCGAACTGCGCGATCGCCGCCAGCGTGCAGCGATTGTCCGTCCCGTACGTCGACGGCGTCACGACCACGTTGCGCTTCACGCCGATACGCGCCTGCACGCTTCGGTATTGCGCGACGGTCGCATTCGGCGGCCGCAGCGTCGTACCCGGCGCGACCGGGAACCGGTCGTCGTAGATGTGCATGTGACAGTCGATCGCCCCGTCGGGCAACCGGAACGCCGGCCGCTCGGTGCCGCTCGACCACGTTTCGTCGGCCGCGGCCAGCCTCGGCAATGCGGCCGAAGCCAGCGTCGCGCCGGCGATCCGGAGGAACCCGCGTCTCGCGATGCGCGCCATGATCAGATGGTCCCCGTCTTGCCGACCAGCTTGCCGGCCGCATGATTGCGCGTGAGCAGCAGCAGCGTCGCGACGCTGACGAGCGTGAGGATCGCGAGCGGCATCAAGGCGAGCGCGTAGCTGCCCGTCGCCGCCTTCACCCACCCGTACACGTTCACCATCAGCCCGCCGCCGAGCAGGTTCGCGATCGCGTTGACCGTCGCGAGCCCGGCGGCCACGGTGCTGTTGGACAGCATGTCGGTCGCGAGCGCCCAGAACGGGCCCTTGAACGAATATGCGCCGACCAGCACCGCGCAGAGCATGCAGATCGTGGGCAGCAGCGATCCGCTCAGCGACGTCGCGAACAGCCCCACGCCGATCAGCAGCATCGGCACGACCGTGTGCCAGCGGCGTTCGCCAAGGCGGTCCGAGCGCCGGCCCCAGTAGACCATCAGGATCGAGGCCACCGCGTACGGCACCGAGTTCAGCAGGCCGGTTTCCATGACGGTCAAGCCGAACGACTTCAGCAACTGCGGCTGCCACACGGACAGCGTGCTGCCTGCCGCGGAAGCACACGTGTCGACGAGCGCGAGGCACAGCACGTAGCGGTTGCGGAACAGCTGCGCAAGCGGCAGCGACGGCACCTTCTTGCGTGTCTTGTGGCCGGCGGCCAGCGCGTTCGAGAGCCACGCGCGCTCGTCGTCGTCGAGCCACCTCGCGTTCTCCGGCTTGTTCGTCAGCATGAACAGGCACGCGATGCCGAGCAGCACGGTGGGAATGCCTTCGAGGATGAACAGCCACTGCCAGCCGCGCAGGCCCCAGACACCGTCCATCTGCAACAGCAGCGCGGAGATCGGCGAGCCGATGAAGCTCGCGGCCGGAATCGCGACCATGAACGTCGCGACAATCCGCGCCCGGTACTGCGCGGGAATCCAGTACGACAAATACAGCAGCACGCCCGGGAAGAAGCCGGCCTCGGCCGCGCCCAGCAGGAAACGCAGCACGTAGAACGTCGTCGCGTTGTGCACGAGCGCGGTCGCCGCCGACACGATGCCCCACGTGATCATGATCCGCGCGATCCAGATCCGGGCGCCGTATTTCTGCAGCGCGAGATTGCTCGGCACTTCGAAAAAGAAGTATGAAATGAAGAACAGGCTGCTGCCGAAACCGAAGACCTGCGCCGACATCCCGAGGTCGTGGTTCATCTGCAGCGACGCCATCCCCACGTTGCCCCGGTCGATGAAGGCAAGCAGGTAGCAGATCATCAAGAAGGGAACGAGTCGCCAGACGATCTTTCGTATGGTCCGGCGCTCGATCGCGGACGCTTCCATGAAACCGGCTTGCATGTTGTCTCCGTTTATTGTGCGCCTGAGCGCGTTCCTGTGAACCGTTGCCACGCGATGACCGCCACCACGCCGCACGCCAGCACGGCGGCCATGGCGGCGAAGGTGTGTCGCACGCCGAGCGCCTCCGATGCGCTGCCGACGAGCAGGTAACCGAACGGCATCGTGCCGTTGTAGGCCATGCCGTACATCCCGACGAGCCCGCCGCGCACATGCTCCGGGCACTGCCGCTGAATCGTCGCGTTCGTCGACGTGGCCGCGAACGTGAGGCTGAAGCCGAGCGCATAGAACGCGGGAATCGATCCCGCCGCATCGGTCGTCGCGGCCAGTACGGCCAGCGCGCCGACTGCCGTCCACGGTGCATAGGCGATGAACCGGCGCGACGCGCGCGGCCCGAACGCCGACGACAGCAGCACCGCCGCGCTCAACGAGCCGGCGCCGGCGCACGCGAAGAACACGCCGGTAAAGCGCGCCGCGTCGTGAAAACCCTGATCCGCGAGCAGCGGCACGAGCGTCTGGTAGCTGCCGGCGAACAAGCCGATGCACGCGAGAATCGGCAGATAGCGGGCCGAGAACGCATCGGACAGCACGTAGCCGACCGCGTCGCGCAGGCCGCTTTCCGCGCGCGACGGGCGGTCCACCGTCGCGGTCCGGATCGACCGCACGCACGCCGCCATGAAGCACAGCGCAAGCGCATAGATCGCAAACGACGTCCTGGGGCCCAGCGTCGGATAGACGAATCCGGCGATGGTCGGGCCGACCATGCGCCCGACGTTGTAGACCATCGTGTTCATCGCGACCGCGTTGGACGTGTGCGTCGCATCCTGCAGGCTCGTCAGCAGCAGCACCTGCCGCGCCGGCGTTTCCACCGCGCTCGACACGCCGATCGCCAGCGCATGCGCGAGGATCAGCTTCACGCCGAGCAGGCCGAGCAGCGACAACGTGAAGAGGCTGCCCGTCAGCAGCAGCGACGTCGTCAGCACGCAGAGCGTCACGCGGCGCGCGTTGGCCGTGCCGATGCGGGAGCCCGCCACCGGCGCGACGATCAACTGCGGCCCGTACAGCAGGAAGTTGAGCAGCGCGAGGATCGCCGCCGAGCCGGACAGGTGATAGATCAGCAGATTCAGCGTGACGTTCTGCGTCCAGCTGCCGAGCACCGACGCGACCTGCCCGCTCAGGTAGCGCCGCAGCGATGCCTCCGTCAGCGCCGGAAACAGCCTGTTCACCCACCCCGCTTGCGTCGCGACGGTCATGACAACGTCTTCCCGCGCGTTTCGGGCGCGAACAGCACGACCGCGGCCGCGGCGACGAACGCGACGATCGTCGTCGCGAGCCCGAGCACGAAGCCGCCCGACGTCGACGCCAGCGCACCGATGATCAACGGCGCGATGAAGCCGCCGAGCCGGCCGCCGTTGTACGCGAGACCCATGAAGAAGCCGCGCGATGCCGTATTGCCGATGATCTCCGCGAGGAACGGGCCGGCGCCCGCGAAGATGCCGTTCACGCTGAAGCCCGTCAGAAAGATCGCGGTCATCAGCAGCAACGGATTCGCCGACACGATATACACGCCGACGGCCAGCGCGCCGACCACCAGGTAGGCCAGGAACATCGGCCGCCGGCCGAGCCGGTCGACCCACGCCGAGAACAGCAGGAACCCGGTGATCGCGCCGAACTGCAGCGCCAGCACGAACTTCAGGCTATGCACGAAGTCGAGGTGCTTCACCGTGATCAGGAACGTCGGCGTCCACGTGAATACACCCCAATAGAGATACTGCAGAAAGAAGATGAAGCAGAAGGCGGTGAGCAGGCCGCGTACGTTCAGCTTCTCGTGACCGGCCGTGTCGGGCTTGCGAGCCTGCGGCTTCGCGTGCCTGCGCTCGAGCCAGATCGGCGACTCCGGCGTCTTGCGCGCGACCCAGAACAGAATGAAGAACGGCGACGCACCGATCAGGAACAGCAGACGCCAGCTGTCGCCGCCCAATCCGCCATGCGTGGCGCCGACGATGCCCGAGATCGCGATCGCGAGAATCGCGCCGATCGGCAAGCCCATCTGCATCAGCGCGCCACCCTTGCCGCGCCGGCCCGGATGCCAGGTCTCCGCGATGAGCGCCGCGCCGGCGGTCCAGGTCCCGCCCATGCCGAGCGCGCCGAAAAAGCGCAACGTGGCGAACGCATGCGCATCGGGCGCAAATGCGATCAGGCCGGAAAACAGCGAGTAGATGCCGACGCAGAGCAGCGCGGTGCGCACGCGCCCGATCCGGTCCGACACGAAACCGAACAGAATGCCGCCGATGATCTGTCCGGCCGCCGTGACGCTCGTGAACATGCCGAGCTGCGCCTTGTTCAGCCCGAACTGCAGCGCGAGCGTCGGCAGCAGCAGCGACAGCAGGAACGAGTCGTAGCTCTCGAACGTCCAGCCGAGCCCCGCGAGCGACAGCGCACGCCACTCGATACCGGTCACGCGCGTGAGCCCTTTTTCTGCGGCGGCGGAATCGATGTCCTGCGTCGCCGCGGTTGCAGTCGTCTTCATGGGTTGTCTCCGGGAATCGCGACGCGATACGTCGAAGCGGCCGTCCGGCTGAACAGCGCGGCCTTTTCATCGACCGACATCGCGGACGCGAGTCGTTTGAAGGCGTTCCACAGCACGCGATAGCCGAACATCCCCTTGTCGACGGGGAAGTTGCTTTCGAACATGCAGCGATCGACGCCGAAAAGCTCGACGCAGGTGTCGAAATACGGCTGCCACGCGGCCGCCAGGTCCTGCGACGACGGCGGCAACTCGCGCGCGGCGAAATCGAAACCGAACACGGTCATGCCCGCGCCGCCGAGCTTCATGCGCGTGTTCGGCAGCGCGGCGAGACGCCCGAGCTGCCGTTTCCACTGCGCATGCACTTCGGCACGCCGGCCGGCATGCGGCCCCACGCCGACGGGGCCGCCAAAGTGGTCGATGACGACGATGACGTCCTCGGACGCGCGCACGAGTTCGTACAGGTCGTCGAGCTGCGTGTGATAGACCCACGCGTCGAGCGACAGTCCGTAGCGGCCGAGCGTCGCCACGCCCTGCCTGAAAGCCTGCTCCGACATCCGGTCGCGCGGCGGCGTCACCGGGCTCGACCGCACGTCGGGGCTCGCATGCCACGCGAGCGGATTGCGGATGCCGCGCAATCGCCCGCCGGACACCTGCAGCATCGTGTCGAGCACCGCCTCGAGTTCCGCGCCGAGCGACAGATCGGCGCCGCCGACGATGGCCTCGCAACAGCGCGTGGGGCCGTATGCGCCGCTGTCGAACATCGCGGCGACGCCGCTCGCGAATGCCACTTCGCCCACCGGCTTGAACGCCTCCGGCCCGCTTGCGCGCAACATCGATCGACACTGCACGTAGACCGTCGACACGACCCGATGCCCGCTGCGCACGTCCGCGCCGAACTCGTCCGCGAGATAGCGCCCGGTCTGGCGGTCCCACAGGTGGTGATGGGCGTCGACGATGGCGAGTTCGGGTTCGAGCACCGGCTCGTCGCGCAATGCGAGCCACTCGGGCCTGACCGGCAGATGGGGCGCGTGAACGGTCTGCATCGCACTCGCCTCAGAACTTCTGGCGCATGCCGATCACCACACCCGTCTGGTTGTGATCGGGCGCGACCGTGCCATAGCCGTTCACGCCGAGCGCGGAGCCGCCCTTGTTGCGCGCGAAACCCGCCGTCGCATAGATATCGGTGCGCTTCGACAGCAGATAGTCCGCACAGAGCACGGCGAGCCACGGGTCGGCACTCGTCGAATGCACGTCCTGGTAATAGGCCGTCGCCGTGACCACGAACGCGGGCGACACCGCGTATTGCGCGCCGGCCCAGTACAGGTTCGCCGTGCTGGCTTCGGCGCCGTTCGCGACACGGATCGGGTTCGCCGGCAGGAACGCATTCGACGCACGAAGGTAGCGATAACCAGCGAATCCCTTCACCGGTCCGATCGCATACGACGCGGCGGCCGTGGCGCGCCGCTCGGTGCCCGTGTTGGTCGCGACGGTGTTGCTGTTGCGCTGCTCGTACGACACGCTCGCGGCGAGCGGCCCTTGCGAGAAAGTCAGCGCCGCGCTGAAGAAGCGGCCGGTGAGTTGCGCGCCCGGCACCTCGGCGCCGTACCCGGTGTCGTAGCGGGTGCTATACATGGCCTGCGCCGTCAGTGGGCCGAACACGCCGGTGTACTTCACCGAGTTGTCGATGCGCGCGGCCGCCGCGTAGTCGACCGACAGCACCGAGTATCGCGACGACGCGCCCATCGGGTCGAAGGCCACGGCCTGTTCGTAAAAAAGCGCGTTCTGGCGGCCGAACGTGAGTTGTTGGCCCCGGTACGCCAGCCCGACCCACGCCTGCCGGCCGAAAATCCGCGACGTCGTGGCGGCGTTCGAACCGAGACCTTTCGTCGACTGCGCGGTCGTGCCGTCATTGATGTTGAAGCCGTTTTCCAGCTGGAAAATGGCCTTCATGCCGCCGCCGAGATCCTCGACGCCCTTCAGTCCCCAGCGCGAACCGGACAGATTGCCCGACGCTTCGCGCGTCTGCGCGCCGCCGGTATTCGTATTGTTGACGTGTTCGACGCCGACATCGGCAATGCCGTACAGCGTGACGCTGCTTTGCGCATGCGCGGCAACGCACCACGAGGCCGCGCTCGCGACGGTGACGGCGCCGAGCATGAAGCGGGGTTTCGGGCGGGAATGCTGGCTGGCCTGATTCGACAACATGAAGTCTCCAAACTGTTTTTTGTGGGTGGGTGTTCTGGCGAAAGAAAATTCACGCCTCGCGGGTGACAGGCGCTTCGCCGGCGCCCGAGCCCGGATCGCCGAGCCATGCGATGGTCAACGCGCCGAGTAGCAGCACACCCGACACGGCGATGAGCGGCGCGGTGAAGCCGCCCGAGAATTGCTTGAGCGCACCGATCATCGACGGCCCGACGAAGCCGCCGAGATTGCCGACCGACACGATCAGCGCGAGTCCGCCCGCGGCGGCCCGGCCGGTGAGGAATCCCGACGGGATGGCCCAGTAAGTCGCCTGGAACGCGAGGATTCCGCTCACCGTGACGCACAGTGCGATCAGCTTGAAAACCGGCGCATGAATGAAGGCGCTCGCACACAACGCCGCCGCGGCCAGCGCGAGCGCACCGGCAACATACGGAATACGGTTGGCAGCGCGATTGGCGAGACGCGCCCACCAGAGCATCGCACCGGCGCCGATCGCATACGGGATGGCCGTCAGCCAGCCGACCACCGCGTGTTCGACGCCGAACTGCTTGATGATCTGCGGCATCCACAAGCCGACGCCGAGCGAGCCGACGATCCCGCAGAAGTTGACGAACGCGAGCACGAACACACGCCAGTTCGTCATCGCGTCGCGCAGTGTGCTGCCGTGCTTCGCGCCGATGTCGCGCTGCTCGAACGCGAGGCGCTTCGCGAGCGACGCCTTCTCTTCGTCACTGAGCCACGCGGCTTTCTCTGGACGGTCGGCCAGCACGAACAGGCACGCGATGCCGAGCATCACCGCAGGGACGCCTTCGATCAGCAGCAGCCACTGCCAGCTGCGCAGCCCATGCAGGCCGCCGAGTTCGAGCAGCGCGCCCGAAATCGGCGAGCCGATCATGTTCGCGACGGGAATGCCGACGAGGAAGGCGGCCGTCACCTTCGCGCGCCACTTGCCGGGAAACCAGTGCGTGAAATACAGGTAGATGCCGGGCGTGAACCCCGCCTCGGCGAGCCCGAGCAGAAAACGCGCGGCCGCAAAGCTCTTCGGTCCGACGACGAATGCCGTCGCCATCGAGAACAGGCCCCACGTGATCATGATTCTCGCGATCCATACGCGCGCCCCGACCTTCTGCATGATCAGGTTGCTCGGAATCTCGAACAGGAAATAGCCGATGAAGAAGAGGCCTGCACCGACACCGAACTGCTCGGCCGTCAGACCGAGATCCTTGTTCATCGTGAGCGCCGCGAAACCGACGTTGGTCCTGTCGAGATAGCTGATCACGTAGCAGACGAAGATGAACGGCAGAATGCGCCGGAACGCCTTGGCGAGCGTGCGCTCGCTGGCCGCGTAATCGTCGCCGGCAAGCTGCGCCGAGGACGGCGCGTCGGCGCGCGGGGCGTCATCGCCGGCATGCAGCGCGTGCGAAATGGTCATGCTTGTCTCCTTCGTCGCGCGGCTGGCGGCGCGATCTTTCGGCATGCGGGCGGGAAGCCGATGCGCGGCTTCCCGGCTCGTGGGTCTCAGTCCTGCTTCACTGCCCGTTTCGCTGCCTGTTTCGGCAGCGGGCCGGCAATACTCATGTCCGCTTTCAGGACGGAACCGGACGTCGATTCGGTGATGAAAAGCGTCTTCATGTCCGGGCCGCCGAAGCACACGCTCGTGAGCGACGCCCCTTTCGGTCCGGTCAGGATCTCGACGGGCTCCGCGCAATGGTTGAGCACCCACACGCGGCCGAGCCCCGGATTCGCGACGAACAGGCGGCCTTCGAGATCGACGGTGAGGCCGTCGGGCCCGCTCGGTCCGTAGGAGGTAAAGAACTGGCTGACCTTGCTGACCGACCCGTCGGCCTGCAACGGCATGCGCCACACGGCATTGCCGCGCGTCATCGCGACGAACAGCACCTTCTCGTCGCGCGACAGGACGAGCCCGTTCGGGCTCGGGCAGGTGCCGAGCAGCATGTCGAGCTTGCCGTCGGGCGACAGCCGATACACGCGGCCCGTCGGATCGTGCAGCCCGGTCTGCCCCTGGTCGGTGAAATAGAGGTTGCCGGCCGAGTCGAACGTCAGGTCGTTCACGCCCTTGAAGCGCTCGGTGTTGCGGCGCTCGAGATGCGGGCGAATTTCACCGCGCTCGATATCGAGCAGCATCAGGCCGTTCCGGTAGTCGGTGATGATCAGGTGCGATGCGTCGAAGCGCTTCATCCCGTTGGGCTCGCCGTCGTATTCGACGACGAGATCCCAGTCGCCCGACGGCGAAATGCGGAAGATGCGCCCGTGCGGAATGTCGGTGACGAACAGATAGCCGTCCGGGTCCCAGACCGGCCCTTCGAGAAAGGAATCGGTGACCATGCCGCCGCGATTCGCGCGCGCCCATTCCGTGCGGACGTCCGGCTTGCGAAACTTCTCCGGCATGCGCGTGAATACTTCGGCTTCGCGTACGTCGGGACTCGTCAGATAAAACATGCGTACCTCGATGTTCAGGGTTCAAGCCGCGCTGTGCGCGCGTTCGTCGAGCACCGCGAGAACGTTGGCGGCCGCGCCCTTCCCCATGTTCACGTACGCGGCATCGCTCACGCCGCCGACATGCGGAGACAGAATCACGTTGGGGATCTGCTGGAACGGGTGCGGCACCGTCATCGGCTCGACATCGAAGCTGTCGAGGCCGGCCGCGCGCAATTGGCCGCTCGCCAGCGCGTCGGCAAGCGCGGCTTCGTCGATCAAGCCACCGCGTGCGGTATTGACCAGAATCGCCCCGCGCTTGAAACGTGCGAATGTGTCGCGGTTGAGCATCCGGCGGTTGTCGGCCGTCAACGGACAATGCAGCGACACGACGTCCGACTCCGCGTACAGCGTGTCGAGCGCCACGCGCTTCACACCGGCGGGCGCTTCCTTCGCGAACGGATCGAACGCGAGCACCTTCATGCCGAACGCCGCACCGATCGCGGCCACGCGCCGGCCGATCGCGCCGAGTCCGACGAGGCCGAGCGTGCGCCCGTCGAGTTCGACGGACTTGTGCGTCGCCTTGTCCCAATGGCCTTCGCGCATGCGGATATCGAGCTGCGGAACCGACTTCGCGCACGCGAGCAGCAGCGCCCATGCGTGCTCGGCGACGGCGGCCGCATTCGCGCCGACCGCGGCGCGCACCGCGATACCGCGTGCGGCAGCCGCGTCCTGATCGATCACGTCGATGCCGCTGCCGTGCTTCGAAATCACCTGCAGGTTTTCGGCCGCGTCCATGATGCGGGCGTTGATCTTGCCGTACCGGACGATGATCGCGACCGGCTTGTGCTCGATGCAGAGCGCCACGATGTCGTCCTCGGTCGGTTGCTTGCCGGCGAACACGACGTCGAACTGCGCAAGCATCTCGAGCGCTTGCGGCGCAAGGTCGGCGGCGGTCACGAGGACCACGGGCTTGTGCGAAGCGATCCGCATCACAGTGCCTCGCCTTCGGCCAGCATGCCGGCTGCACGCAACTCCTTCTCGATCCAGCCCGGACGAAGGTCGCCCTTGTGGATCGCCGCGATACGCGCGGTTTCGAAGTCCAGCTTTTTCTGCGCGAGATCGACGATGCGCGCGACGTCGGCGCGGGGAATGACGACGACGCCGTCTGCGTCGCCGACCACCAGGTCGCCCGGATTGACCGTCGCGCCGCCCAGCGAGATCGGTGCATTCACGCGCCCCGCGATGCTTTTGGTCGGACCGCACGGATTGAGGCCGGCCGAGAAGATCGGGTAGTCGCCGTTGGCCAGTTCGTGCGCGTCGCGCACCGCGCCGTCGATGACGATGCCGGCGATGCCGCTCGCCTTCGCCTGCGCCGCCATGATTTCGCCGAGCAGCGCGCACGAGATGTCGCCCTTGCCGTCGACCACGACGACGTCGCCCGGCTTCGCGACGGCGAGCGCCGCATGGATCGCCAGGTTGTCGCCCGGACGGACTTCGACCGTGACTGCGGGGCCGGCGACCTTCATCTTCGGCGACAGCGGCCGCACGCGGCCATGCACCGTGCCGCGGCGGCCCGCGACGTCGGCAAGGATCGCGGCCTGGTAACGCGCGGCCGCCTGAACCAGTTCCGGCGAGATGCGTTCGATGTCGCGATTGATCGGAGAAATGCTGACGGATGGCTTGCTCATGACTCGACCTCGGGTTGCGCGTTGTACTCTGTACAACACTGGTGTACATAGTGAAATCACTATAACGAGACAACCCATACCAGGGCACTGGCGTTTACCCTTTTACGTGGTAAACCAGCGTTTTACTCTGTACAATACCCGTCGTGTGTCGACGGGAGAGAAGGAATGGGAAATGACGGCGTGGTTGCCGTGGAAAAGGCGCTTTCGCTGCTGGACTGCTTCAAGCCGGGCGCCGAATCGCAGTCGCTCGCGACGCTGTCGCAAGCATCCGGCATGCACAAGACGACGGTCTATCGGCTGATGAACTCGCTGGAGCGAATGGGCTATGTCGTGCGCGCCCAGTCCGGCAACTATTCGCTTGGGCACCGCGTGCTGTACCTCGGCAAGCTGTACGAGCAATCCTTCCATCTGTCCACGGTGGTCGAACCGGCGCTGCACGCGCTGGCCGCGCTGACGAAGGAAAGCGCATCGTACTACGTGCACGACAACGGGCAGCGGCTTTGCCTGTTTCGGGTCGAGCCGTCCGAAGGCCTGCGTGAAACGCGGCTCGCGGGCACGATGCTGCCGCTCGACGACACGGCCATCAGCCAGGTGATCCGTTTCTGGGGTCTTGGCGAACCGATCTATGACAAGCCGCCCGCACTACCCCTCTTCACCGCGGGTGCACGCGATGTGCACACGGCAGCGTTCGCGGTGCCGGTCTTCGGCGCCGGCGACAAGTTCATGGCGGCGCTGACGCTGTCCGGTCCAGCGTCGCGCCTCAGCGTCGCGCACGAATCGGGTGAACTGGATCGACCGCAGCTGGATGCCGCCGCCGATCTATCGCGGAAGCTGGGCGCGAGTGTCGCGCTCTGCGAGACCGTCTACGGCATCTGATCGCCGCTTTGAGCAAGGCGTGGTTCAGGTCGGCGAACCGCTCGTCGCCTGACCAAGGCCACGTCCACACCATGCCCCGCCCCGGCCCCGGGGGCGTGACGCATGCGTCGCCGCACCGACGCGACGGCCCGCCCAATCGGCCTGTCCAATCGGCTCGGCACGCGGGCCCTTGATTTTCGAGACGAACGGTCTATTATTCGCGCATGGACGCTCGAACCGATCCGCCGCGCCGCCGCGGCAGGCCACCCAAACAGCACGACGACCTCGTCGCCACGCGCGACATGCTGCTGCGCACCGGGCTCGAGATCCTCACCGAAAAGGGCTTTTCCGCCACCGGGCTCGACGAGATCCTCGGGCGCGCCGGCGTGCCGAAGGGCTCCTTCTATCACTACTTCGACAGCAAGGAAGCGTTCGGTCTCAAACTGATCGACCGCTACGCCGAGTTCTTCGCCCGCAAGCTCGACCGCCATTTCAGCCAGCTGGAACGCTCGCCGCTGGCGCGCGTGCGCGCGTTCGTCGACGACGCCCGCGACGGCATGGCCCGCCATGCGTACAACCGCGGCTGCCTGATCGGCAACCTCGGCCAGGAAATGGGCACGCTGCCGGAAAGCTTCCGCGCCCGTCTGCGCGCCACGTTCGAAGACTGGCAGCGCCGTCTGGCCGAATGCCTGGACGCCGCGCAGCAGGCGGGTGAGCTGGCGGAGTCCGCCGACCCCGCCGCGCTGGCCGCGTTCTTCTGGATCGGCTGGGAAGGTGCGGTGCTGCGCGCGAAGCTCGAACGCAGCGACCAGCCACTCGCGCTGTTCGCGCAGTTTTTCTTCAATGGATTGCCACGCCGCTGAATTTTTTTACGATTAATTAGACGATCGGTCTAGAAAGGAGGACGCATGTTCCAGGGCATCGTGATCGACAAGGACGAAACCGGCCAGCACGCGCGGCTGCACACGCTGGACGACGCGCAGTTGCCCGCCGGCAACGTGACGATCCGCGTGGGCTATTCGACGCTGAACTACAAGGACGGGCTGGCGATCACCGGCAAGAGCCCGGTCGTGCGCAAGTTCCCGATGGTGCCGGGCATCGATCTGGTCGGCGAAGTCGAAGCGAGCACGCACCCGGATTACCGCGCCGGCGATCAGGTCGTGCTCAACGGCTGGGGCGTCGGCGAAACGCATTGGGGCGGCCTCGCGCAGAAGGCGCGGGTCGACGGCGACTGGCTGGTGCCGCTGCCGTCCGCGTTTTCGCCGCAACAGGCGATGGCCATCGGCACGGCCGGCTACACCGCGATGCTGTGCGTGATGGCGCTGGAACGGCACGGCGTGCGCGCTGGCGACGGCGAGATCGTGGTGACGGGCGCGGCCGGCGGCGTGGGCAGCGTCGCGACGGCCCTCCTCGCGCGGCTCGGGTATCGCGTCGTCGCCGTGACGGGCCGCCCGGCCGATGCCGACTACCTGCGGCAACTCGGCGCGGCGGAGATCCTGGATCGCGCTCAATTCAGCGCACCCGGCAAGCCGCTCGGCAAGGAGCGCTGGGCCGGCGCCGTCGACGTGGCCGGCAGCCACGTCCTCGCCAACGTGTGCGCGACCACGCGCTACCGCGGCGTGGTGACGGCCTGCGGCCTCGCCGCCGGCATGGATTTCCCCGCGACCGTCGCGCCGTTCATCCTGCGCGGCGTCACGCTCGTCGGGATCGACAGCGTGATGTGCCCGCGCGCCGAGCGGCTGGAGGCCTGGCGCCGGCTCGCGTCCGATCTCGACGTCGAGAAGCTGGGCGCCATCGGCCGTCGGGTCGGCCTGAGCGAGGTCATCCCGCTGGCCGCGGAACTGATCGACGGCAAGGTGCGCGGCCGCGTCGTCGTCGACGTGAACGCGTGATCGTCATTCGTGCCGCTTTATCGAGGAAACTTCATGACCGCTTCAGACAATGCGCCCGTCAGCCGCTTCCCGGTGCCGGCGCTCGAAGACCTGCCCGACGACATTCGCGCACGCATCGCGGCCGTCCAGGAGAAATCGGGCTTCATCCCGAACGTGTTCCTCACCCTCGCGCATCGCCCGGACGAGTTTCGCGCGTTCATGGCGTACCACGACGCGCTGATGGACAAGCCGGGCAATCTCAGCAAGGCCGAACGCGAAATGATCGTCGTGGCCACCAGCGCCGCGAACCAGTGTCAGTACTGCGTGATCGCGCACGGGGCGATCCTGCGGATTCGCGCGAAGGACCCGCTGATCGCCGACCAGGTCGCCACCAACTATCGCAAGGCCGACATCACCGCCCGGCAGAAGGCGATGCTGGACTTCGCGATGAAGGTGTCGCAGGCCGCGCATCAAGTGGGCGAGCCGGACTTCGACACGCTGAAGACGCACGGCTTCACCGAGGACGACATCTGGGACATCGCGGCGATCTCGGCCTTCTTCGGGATGTCCAACCGCATCGCGAACGTGACCAACATGCGGCCCAACGCGGCGTTTTACGCGCTGGGGCGCTGAGAACCCCGATCGCGCCATCGTCACCCCGGAAGGCCGGCGCGCCTGCGTCCGGCCTTCCGCGCGTTGCGGCAGGCAATGCACCGCAACAAGGTGGCCGCGACGCGCACGCTCAATGCCGCAACTCCCGCGCGATCGCGCTGTAGAACACCGACGCTTCGAGCGGCAGCGTATCGAACGACGGCTCCGCCTTCGGCCACGTCGACCATTGCACGACCACGAGATGCTCCGCGCGGTTGACCATGATGACCTGGCCGAAGATGCCGAGCGCCCACAGCGCGCCGCGCATCGACGCTGCGGGCGTCGGGTCCGTGCCCTTCGCATCGACCGGCACCGCGTTGTTCCACCACTGGTAGCCGTAAATGCCGTCGGGGTGCCCGGCCGACACCGACTGTCGCGCCTGCGTCCAGTCCGACGCCCGGTCGAGCCAGCCGTCCGGCAAGATCCGCGTGCCGTCGGGCAGCTTGCCGCCACCCAGCACGAATTCGCCGAAGCGCCCCCAGTCTTCCAGCGTCGCGTTGAAACCATGCGCACCGACGTCGTGCTGCCCTTCGCGATACGCGTGCCACACGCCATCGCTCGCCATCCCGTACGGCTTCCAGATCGTCTTTTCGAGATAAGCGGCGAGCGACATGCCGGTCGCGCGTTCGAGCACGTCGCCGAGCAGCCACGCGCCGCCGGAACTGTACGACCAGGTCTGCCCGGGCGGATGCGCGCGGCCGAGCCCCTTGACCAGCGTGCGCACGCACGCATACGTGCCGGGCCGCGCCTCGCATTGGGTGAGCTTCGCGAAATCGGAGTCCGGATTCGTGTAGCTCTCGTTCCACGCGACACCGGACGTATGCTGGATCAACTGCTTCAGCGTCACGCCGTCCCACGCGGTGCCCTTCAGGTCCGGCTCGTAATCGGTCACGCGATCGTCGAGCGACTTGATCTTCCCTTCCTGCAACGCGACCCCGACCAGCGTCGACACGACCGACTTGCCGACCGAGCGCGACGTCCACAACGTCGTATCGGTGTTGCCGTCGCCGAGATACTTGTATGCGATCTTGCCGTCCTTCAGCACCAGCAGGCCGGCCACGTCCTGATGCTTCAGGTAGTCCTTCAGCGTGTAGCGCTTGCCGTGCACTTCGTACGACATGTCGGTCAGCATGCGGGCGGCATCGACGAACGGCATGGCCGCGCCATGGTGGAACACGTCGCCCGGATAGTTGCGATAGTCGTTGCGAAAGCCGATCACGCGATCCGGCTGGCTCCACGTCAGCATCCGCTTCGGGTCGGGCAGCGTCGCGTCGAACGGTGCGGGGCACGTGGCCAGCGCGACGCCGCCGCACGTCGCGGCGGCGGGCAGCGCGGCAGACGACGCGGCTTGCGCGAACGACGCCGTCACTGCGCTGCCCGCGACGATGGCCGCTGCAAGCGCGATGCCGAATGAACGATCGAACCTCGGTTTCATTGTGTGTGTCCTTGTCGACGATGTCCGGTCGCGCCTGCGCAAGAAGGTTTCCGCCGCACGGCCCGAACGTTTCAGGGCGCGGCGCGGGCGGTGCCATCGTCACCGGCGTCCGACGCGCGGCATACGCGCGTCGATCACGCCCACGGCGGCTCCCGCATCGCGCCCTCGAAAATCAGTATCGAGTGCGCGCGTCGACGAGGCAAAACGGCACATGTGGGAAAATCCCCCGCATCCGCCGGAAGGGACATCATGGGCGCACTGACTTACTCGCTCGCGCAGATCGAGGCGTTCGCGTGCATTGCCGAACACGGCAGCATCACGAAAGCCGCCGCGCATCTCGGCAAGGACCGCTCGACCGTCAGCGAACTGCTGGAATTCTTCGAAATCGAGTTGGGCTTTCCGCTCTTCGCGCGCAGTGGACGGGTGCTGTCGCTGACGTCGGAGGGCGAACGCCTGCAACGCCAGGCGCGCCTGCTGCTGCGGCAGGCGCAAGCGTTCGGCGCCGCGGCGAGAGGCGTGCCGTCGGGCATCGCCGACGCGATCCGCATCGCCTACGATCCGTTCGTGCCGCGCACGCTGCTGCATGCGTTGATCGACGATCTCGCCGCGTCGGGCATCGACGTCAGCACGTGGAGCGCGTCCCGCGACGAGGCCGAGGCGGCGCTCGTGTCCGGCGCCGCGCAGGTCGCGATCAGCCTGGCACGCAATCGGTTCATCGCGGCCGAGCTCGAATGGCGGGCCGTCGGCGCGATCGAGATCGGCTTTTACGCGTCGGCCGACCTGTTTCCGGCGAACGGGTCGCCGGTCACGGTCCCCGCGCTCGCCGCGAAGCCGCAAGTGGTGATGCACCGGTCGCTGAGCACGCAGTTCGCGCAACTGCTGCAGGTGTCGGACCGGCTCGTGTACGCGAACGAACTCGAAACCGTACGTCACCTGCTCCAGCACGGGCATGGCTGGGGCTTCCTGCCGACGCATTTCGACGCTAACTGCTGGCCGTCCGTCACGCGCATCGACACGGAGGTCGGGCATGGCAGCCTCGTCCATTCGATCGTCGCGGTGTGGAAGCCCGGCACGTGGAATCCGTCGCCGATCATCGAAGCGATCGACGCCGCCGGCGCGGCATGGGAGAAAGCCGCGCAGCGGCAGCACGGCGCACGCTGAACGCAGCGGCCATGCTGCCGGCCACCGTTACTCGATCACCTTCAACGCATCGAGCCCGTCCGGCAGCTTCGCATCCGGAAACTGCGTCGACAGCGTGGCGTCCCGCCACCGCGCCGCCTCTTCCGCACGCTGCCGCTCCGCCTGCTCGCAGACGAACAGCGCATCGCCGCCGAGCAGCAAACGCAGCGGCACGTCGTCGCGGCGCGACAGGTCGACGATCAGCGCCGCGATGCGTGCGGGGTCGCCGATCTCGTGGCCGCCATACGCACCGAGCAGGTCGAGAATCTTGCCGACCGACGGCTGATAGTCGGGCAGCAGATCGTCGACGCCGCGCTTCGCCTGCGCGGCCCATTCGGTGCGCATCCCGCCCGGCTCGAGCGTGCACACGCGCACGCCGAACGGCGCCGCTTCCTTCGCGAGCACGTCGCTGAACCCGCCGACCGCCCACTTCGCGGCCTGATACGCGGACAATCCGGGCGTCGACGTGCGCCCGCCGACCGACGACACCTGGAAGATGTGCCCGGCGCGCTGCGCGCGCATCGTCGGCAGCACCGCGCGCGTGAGGTTGATCACGCCGAACAGGTTCGTTTCGATCTGGTCGCGGAAAGCGTCGGCGCTCATCTGCTCGAACGGCGCCGTGTGGCCGTAGCCCGCGTTGTTCACCAGCACGTCGATGCGGCCGAACGCCGCGCGTGCCGCCGAGACGGCCTGCGCGGCCGCCGCTTCGTCGGTGACGTCGAGTTCGACCGGCAGCAGCCGGTCGCCATACCGTTCGGCCAGATCGGCCAGTCGCGCCGGATCGCGTGCGCCCGCCACCAGCCGGTCGCCCGCCGCCAGCACCGCTTCCGAAATCGCTCGCCCGAGGCCGCGCGCGGCCCCCGTTACCAACCAGACTTTCGACATTTTCCACTCCATGATGATGGTGAAACGATGAAAATGAATGATTACTCACTCATTAATTGGGCGACGTATCGATCGTTCATGACCTGCATCGCCCTGCCTGAAACGCCCTGCCCGTCGTCGCGGCACACGCCGCCACGACGGCAATCCCTGACTCACACCGTGTGCAACACGGCCCACATCGCGCGAAACCCCGCTTCCCGGTATGCATCGGCCCGCGCCGGATCACGTGCGATCGATTCCATCGCGGTTTCCGCGATCGACGTGAACAACGCCGAGCAGAACGCATGGGCTTCGTCGCGGTTCAGCGTGCCCGACGCGCCGACCTGTTCACGCAGCAGCGAGCCGATCCCGCCGAAGCCTTCCGCGCCGGCCGCCCGATGCGCATCGTCGATGCGGCCGCTCACGCCGAGCTGCTGCAGCGCGCGCCGCCCGTCCGGATTCGCGACGCCCCACGACACGTAGCCGTTCCACGCATGCCGCACGGCCTGCTCGGCCGGCGCGTGTTCCGGAAACCCGGTCATCATCGCCTCGCGCAGGCCGGCCTTCAGGCTCAGGTACAGCGCGTTCAGCAACGCATCCTTGGTCTCGAAGTATGTGAACACCGTGCCTTCCGCCACGCCGGCGAGCTTCGCGATACGCGCCGTCGTCGCGCTCGCGCCGTCCTCGGCGAGCGCACGCGCGGCCGCGGCGAGGATGGCATCGTGCTTGTCGGGACTGCGCGGTCGGGCCACGTTCGATTCCTTTAATGAGTGAGCGCTCAATCATAATCAACACGGTATCCGGAACGCAAGCCCTGTTACATCCGGGGGAACGCATACGCAAACCATCAAAACGGTGCACTATTGCGTTTTGCCGTACCGGCGCCCGAGCATCCGGCGCCCCATTGCCCTCGACGTTCGTTTCACGTTCACCGTTTCAAACCGCGAACCTCCCATGACGAATCAGCCTTCCCAGACGGCGGCCGACCGGCCCGTCGACATGATCATCTTCGGCGGCGGCGGCGACCTGGCCGCCCGCAAGCTGTTGCCCGCGCTGTACATGGCGCACCTGCACTGCAATCTTCCGCCCGAGACGCGCATCATCGCCGTCGGCCGCCGCGACTGGGGCATCGACGGCTATCGCAAGTTCATGGACGAGCAGTCGCGCCCGTTCATCGACGAGAAGGCGTTCGACGCCGACGCGTGGAGCCGCTTTCTCGACCTGTTCAAGTACGTGCTGATCGACGTGAACGCGCCGGACGACTACCTGCGCCTCGCCGAAGCGGCGCGTAGCGACGCGGTGCGCGTGTTCTACCTGTCGACGTCGCCGGAGCTGTTCACGACGATCTGCGACAACCTGTCGGCCGCGCACCTCGTCGACGCGCACTCGCGCGTCGTCCTCGAAAAGCCGCTGGGCCACGATCTCGCGTCCGCGAAGGCGATCAACGATGCGGTCGGCAAGCACTTCGAGGAATCGCAGATCTACCGGATCGACCACTATCTCGGCAAGGAAACCGTGCAGAACCTGATGGTGCTGCGCTTCGGCAACCCGATCTTCGGGCCGCTGTGGCAGGCGCCGAACATCCGCAGCGTGCAGATCACGGTCGCGGAGACGGTCGGCGTCGGCAGCCGCGCGGGCTTCTACGACCATACCGGTGCGCTGCGCGACATGGTGCAGAACCACCTGCTGCAACTGCTGTGCATCGTCGCGATGGAGCCGCCGGTGTCGCTCGATCCGGATGCGGTGCGCGACGAGAAGCTGAAGGTGCTGCGCTCGCTGCGCCCGATGTCGCTGTCGGACGTCGCACGCGACACGGTGCGCGGCCAATACACGGCCGGCGCGGTGGACGGCCAGCCGGTCAAGGGCTATCTCGAGGAAGACAACGTGCCGGCGGACAGCCGCGCGGAAACCTTCGTCGCGCTGCGCGCGCACATCAACAACTGGCGCTGGGCGAACGTGCCGTTCTTCCTGCGCACCGGCAAGCGGCTGCAGCGCCGCCAGTCGGAAATCGTGATCGAGTTCGCGGACATGCCGTTCTCGATCATCCCGACCGGCCCGCGCAATTACGGCAACCGCCTCGTGATCCAGCTCCAGCCGGAAGAGTCGATCCAGCTGCAGATGCTCGCGAAGGAGCCGGGCAGCGGCATGAACATGGTGCCGGTGAGCCTGAACCTCGATCTGCAGCAGGCGATTCCGGAACGGCGCGCGGAAGCGTACGAACGGCTGCTGATCGACGTGATCCGCGGCCGCCTCACGCATTTCATGCGCCGCGACGAACTGGAAGCCGCGTGGTCGTGGGTCGAGCCGATCCTCGACGGCTGGAAGCAGCTCGGCGACCGGCCGCGCCTGTACACGGCCGGCACGTTCGGCCCCGCGGCTTCGTCGGCGCTCCTCGCGCGCGACGGGATGTCGTGGGCCGAAGAGGCGTAATCGCAGCACGACGGCGTGCCGCCGCGCGGCACGCCCGCTCCCGCAGCGCAGCGCCGCCTGCGCTGCGTCGCTACTGCGGCTCCATCCACGCGGCCTTGCGCCGCGCCGGCGCATCGCCGCCGCTGCCGCCGCCGCCCAGCACCTCGATCAGGTAGTCGACGAACGACGCGATCCGCGACGAGATCGCGGTATTGCGGTAGTACACCGCGTGAATCGGCTGCTGGACGTCGAGCGTGTGGCGCGCGAGCACCTGCACCAGCCGCCCCGCTTCGCGATCCTGCGCGGTCACGAAATCCGACAGGCAGACGACGCCCGTGCCCTCCAGCGCAAGCTGCCGCAGCGTTTCGCCGCTCGACGAATACACGTCCGGCTCGATGCGGTATGCTTCGCCGTCCGTGCCGAGGATCGGCCATACGTTCAGCGATTCGGGCTGCGTGAAGCCGAGCAGCGTGTGCTTGTCGAGATCCTCGACCTTGCGCGGCTGGCCATGCGCTTCGATGTAGTCGGGGCTTGCCAGGATGCGCACCCGGCTGTTGCCGATGCGCCGGCTGTGCAGCGTCGAATCCTTCAACCGGCCGATCCGGATCGCGACGTCGGTGCGCCGCTCCAGCAGATCGATGATGCCCTCGTTGCTGTTCAGCTCCAGCTCGACCTTCGGGAAGCGTTCGCGGTAGCCGCGCACGAGCGGCACGATCACGTGCAGCATGAACGGCGTCGCGGCGTCGACGCGCAGGCGCCCGGACGGCATCTCGCGCCGCGCGAGCATCTGCTCTTCCGCGGTCTCGACCGATTCGATGATCGCGCGCGCGTTCTGCAGGAATGCGCGCCCTTCTTCCGTCAGTTCGAGCCGACGGGTGGTCCGGCGCAGCAGCGTGGTCTTCAGCTTCTCCTCGAGCCGCGCGAGCGTACGGCTCGTCGCCGACACGGTGAGGTCGAGCTGCTGGGCGGCGGCGGTGATCGAACCGGTGTCGACCACGGCGGCAAAGGCCTGGAGTTCGTCGAGGGTGATCTTCATTGTTGATTTGAAATCAAAACAATTTGGTTTATAGACCAGTTTTTCAGCAAAAGTAAAGCCGGCACACTGCGATCCATTCCTACTGAAACCCGGATCCCGTCATGCCACTCGCGTTGCTTGCGCTGACCATCAGCGCCTTTGCCATCGGCACCACCGAATTCGTGATCGTCGGCCTGATCCCGACGATCGGCGCCGACCTCGGCGTCAGCCTGCCGTCCGCCGGCCTGCTCGTCAGCCTGTACGCGCTGAGCGTCGCGATCGGCGCGCCGCTCCTCACCGCGCTCACCGGCCGCGTGCCGCGCAAGGCGCTGCTTGCCGGACTGATGGCGCTCTTCACCGTCGGCAACCTCGTCGCATGGCAGGCGCCCGGCTACGAATCGCTGATCGTCGCGCGCATCCTCACCGGCCTCGCGCACGGCGTGTTCTTCTCGGTCGGCTCGATCATCGCGACCACGCTCGTGCCGAAGGACAAGGCCGCCAGCGCGATCGCGACGATGTTCAGCGGCATGACCGTCGCGTTCGTCGCCGGCATTCCGCTCGGCACCTTCATCGGCCAGCACTTCGGCTGGCGCGCGACGTTCCTGATCGTCGCGCTGTTCGGCCTCGTCGCGTTCGTCGGCGCGGTCGCGTTCGTGCCGCGCGGGCTGCCGCAGACGCCGCCCGCGCCGCTCGCCCGCCAGCTGCGCGTGCTGGCCCAGCCGCGCCTGCTGCTCGTCTATGCGATGACGGCCGTCGGTTACGGCGGCTCGCTGATCGCGTTCACCTATATGGCGCCGCTGCTCGAACAGATCGCCGGCTTCACGCCGTCGCAGGTCAGCCTCGTGCTCGTCGGCTACGGCGTGTCGGTCGCGGTCGGCAACGTGTGGGGCGGCAAGCTCGCGGACGCCGTCGGCCCCGTGAAGGCGCTCAAGCGGATCTTCCTGCTGCTCGCGATCGTGCTGCTCGCGCTGACCTTCACGATCCACGTGAAATGGCTCGCGGTGCTGACGATGCTCGCGTGGGGCGCCGTCGCGTTCGGCAACGTGCCGGGGCTGCAGGTGTACGTCGTCAAGCAGGCGCGCCACTTCGCGCCGGACGCCACCGACGTCGCATCGGGCTTCAACATCGCCGCTTTCAACCTCGGCGTGGCCGGCGGCTCGTCGCTCGGCGGCCTGATCGTCGCGAACGTCGGCCTCGGCCACACGCCGTGGATCGCCGCCGCCGTCACGCTCGGCGCGTTTGCGCTCACCGCATTGAGCGGCCGTCTCGACAGCCGTCAGGGCCTGCCGGCACGCACGGCCGAACCCGTCGAACTCGCCCATTGAACGTCACCTTTTCACAGGAGCCACCAGCATGAACGCATCGACCCAACGTCCGCCGTTCGCCGGCAAGACTTTCGAAGTCCGTTACGACGGCCTCACCGCGCTCAACGCGTACGACGAGGACGGCCGCCACATGCGCTACGAGATCACCGAAGGCCCGTACGCGGGCGCGAAGGGCGAAGTCGAATACACGTGGCAGCCCATCGCCGGCGAGACCTACGCGATCTCGTGGCAGGAAGCCGATCGCGCCACTGTCGTGCACATCGACGATTTCGCCGCCGGCACGTCGCGCTCGTTCTTCACCGCTTCGTCGCTCGATTTCTACCGGCTCGACGGCAGCCTGCGCGCGGTCTGAACGGAGCAACCCGATCATGTCCCCCTCCCTCGACAAGCTCGCCGCCGGCGGCTTCAGCATCGGCATCGAACTGCCGCTCGACAACGACTGGACGCCGTCCGGCAACGCGAAACGCCGGCATGACGGCCGCCACCCCGGCGAGCCCGACCTGGAAATCCACGCGGAGCTCGCGCAACTGGCCGACACGCTCGGCTTTCGCGCGCTCTGGGTGCGCGACGTGCCGGTGTACGACCCGTCGTTCGGCGACGCCGCTCAGGTGTTCGAAACGTTCTCGTATCTCGGCTACCTCGCCGGCATCACGCGCGACATCCTGCTTGGCACCGCAGCCGTCGTGCTGCCGCTGCGCGAGCCGCTGCTGACGCTGAAATCGGCCGCGACGATCCAGGAACTGAGCGGCGGGCGCCTGCTGCTCGGCGTGGCGAGCGGCGACCGGCCGGTCGAATATCCGCTGTTCGGCCGCGACTTCGCGTCGCGCGGCGCGAACTTCCGCGACCAGATCGCGCTGCTGCGCGACGGCGCGCGCGGGCATCTGCCGCCCGGCCTGGAAGTGCTGCCCGCCGCCCGCTCGCCGGTGCCGCTGCTCGTCGCGGGCCTTGCGCAGCAGACGCCCGCGTGGATCGGCGAGCACATGGACGGCTGCCTCGCGTATCCGGGCACGCCGGCCGATCACCTGCAGCGCGCCGCGAACTGGCGGGCGGTGGCGGGCGACAAGCCGTACGTGAGCTTCATCCACCTCGACCTCGCGGAAGATCCGCACGAACCGCTGCAGCGGCACCGCTTCGGCGCCCGCGCGGGGCGCATCGCGCTGACGGAGGAACTCGCGGCGATGCGCGACGCAGGCGTGCGGCACATCGGCCTGCATTTCCGCCGCAACCGGCGGCCGCTCGACGAGACGATGGCCGAAATCGCAGCGGACGTGCTGCCCGCATTCCATCCGAAAACGAATCCGCAGACGCTCGCCGCATAAGGCCGGCGAGCGTCTTCCAATAGGCGAATTGCCGGCCAATATTTGATTTCAAATCAAATATTTTTGACCTCTAAAGGCGTTTATTTCATCAGTCTCAAGCGCCAGAATGACGTCCATCCCGCAATCGTTCCCCCTCTTTCAGGAGCACATGATGAGCAAGATTCCCGCATTCGGCCTCGGTACCTTCCGCCTGCAAGGCCAGGTGGTCATCGACTCGGTCCGCAATGGCCTCGAAGTCGGCTACCGCGCGATCGACACCGCACAGATCTACGGCAACGAAGCCGAAGTCGGCGAAGCGATCGCCGCATCGGGCGTGCGCCGCGAAGACCTGTTCCTCACGACGAAGATCTGGGTCGACAACTACGCGCCGGAGAAACTGGCGGCCAGCCTCGAGGAAAGCCTGCGCAAGCTGCGCACCGACGTCGTCGACCTGACGCTGATCCACTGGCCGGCCCCGGGCAACGGCGTGTCGATCGACGCGTTCATGACCGCGCTGGCCGATGCGAAGGCGAAGGGCCTCACGCGCCAGATCGGCATCTCGAACTTCAACATCGAACTGACGAAGGAAGCGATCGCGGCGGTCGGCAAGGACGCGATCGCGACGAACCAGATCGAACTGAGCCCGTACCTGCAGAACCGCAAGCTGGTCGAGTTCCTGAACGCCGAAGGCATCCACGTGACGTCGTACATGACGCTCGCGTACGGCAAGGTGCTCGGCGACCCGGTGATCGGCGCGATCGCGCAGCGTCACGACGCGACGCCGGCGCAAGTCGCGCTCGCGTGGGCGCTGCAACTCGGCTACTCGGTGATTCCGTCGTCGACCAAGCGCGAGAACCTCGCGAGCAACCTGCTCGCGCAGACGCTGCGCCTGACCGACGAAGACATGGCGCAGATCGCCGCGCTCGAACGCAACGGCCGCGAAGTCGACCCGGCCGGCCTCGCGCCGAAGTGGGACTGAGCACGCGGCGGCTTCATCCGATATGACCCATCCGCGGCCCGCCGGCCGCGGCACCGACAGGAATCCATCATGACCCAGGACCCGCTTTTCCAACCGCTGCGACTCGGCGCGCTGACGCTGCCGAACCGCATCGTGATGCCGCCGATGACGCGTTCGCGCGCGAGCCAGCCCGGCGACGAAGCCAACGAACTGATGGCCGCGTACTACGCGCAGCGCGCGAGTGCGGGCCTGATCGTCAGCGAAGGCACCTACATCGCGCCGCTCGGCAAGGGCTACGCGTGGACGCCCGGCATCCACACGCCGTCGCAGGTCGCCGGCTGGCGCAAGGTGACGGACGCCGTGCATGCCGCGCACGGCCGCATCTTCGCGCAGCTGTGGCACGTCGGCCGGCTGAGCCACACGAGCCTGCTCGGCGGCCAGCAGCCCGTATCGTCGTCGCCGCTCCAGGCGAAGGGCGTGAACGTGTTCATCGCCGGTGAAGACGGCAGCACGCCCGGCTTCGTGCAGGCGTCCGAGCCGCGCGCGCTGTCGATCGACGAGATCCGCGAGATCGTCGACCAGTACCGCACTGCCGCCCGTCATGCGATGGAAGCCGGCTTCGACGGCGTCGAGCTGCACGGCGCGAACGGCTACCTCGTGAACCAATTCATCGACTCGAACGCGAACACGCGCGCCGATGCGTACGGCGGCTCGCTGGAGAACCGGCTGCGGTTCCTGCGCGAAGTCACGCAGGCGCTGATCGAAGGGACCGGCGACGCGTCGCGCGTCGGCATCCGTCTCGCCCCGCTGACCACGCTGAACGGCTGCGTCGACGACGACCCGGAAACCACCTACCTCGCCGCCGCGAAGCTGCTCGGCGAACTCGGCGTCGGCTATCTGCACATCGCGGAAGCCGACTGGGACGACGCGCCGCTGATGCCGGTCGCCTTCAAGCAGCAATTGCGCGCCGCGTTCCCGGGCGTGCTGATCTATGCCGGCGCGTACACCGCCGAGCGCGCCCGCGAAGCGATCGCCGCCGGCTGGGCCGACCTCGTCGCATTCGGCCGCCCGTTCGTCGCGAACCCCGATCTCCCCGAGCGGCTGCGCACCGGCGCCGCGCTCGCACCGCACGATCGCAACACCCTGTTCGGCGGCGGCGCCCACGGCCTGACCGACTACCCGACGCTCGCGCAGGCCGCGGCATAACGATAGACAGGAATCTGAAATGAAAGCAACGCTCGCCCGGCTCGCGCTCGCCGCGATTTTGCCGCTCGCGGCAGCCCAGGCGGCGCACGCCGCGCCGGCCGCCCCGGCGGCCGACTGGTATCCGTCCGTGTATGGCGCCGATGACGAAATCGGCGCGGCCAACCTGCTGACGCCCGACGTCATCAAGCAGGCGGTCGGCCTCGTGAAGGCCGGCAAGACCTATCCGCTGGCCGTGCCGGTGGACAAGCACCTGCCGGCGTTCCGCCATCGCAGCTTCCGGCTGTACAACGTGCAGGTCGGCCAGCAGGCCGGCAAGAGCCTCGGCCCGAACAAGTTCACGTTCAACGACGAACTCGTCAACGCATGGACCGGCGTCGGCACGCAGTTGAACGGCATCGGCCACATCGGCATCGACAACGTGTACTACAACGGCAACCGCGCGGCCGATTTCGTGACCGTCGACGGCGTGAAGAAGCTCGGCGTCGAGAAGGTGCCGCCGATCGTCACGCGCGGCGTCGTGCTCGACATGACCGCCTACTACGGCAAGCCGATCGTGCCGGGCGGCACCGAATTCACGGTCACCGACATCCAGGCCGTGCTGAAGAAGCAGGAGCTGACGCTGCGCAAGGGCGACGTCGTGCTGTTCAACACCGGCTGGCTCGAGCTGATCGGCAAGGACGACAAGCAGTTCCTCGACGTCGAGCCGGGCATCGGCATGGAAGCCGCGAAGTGGCTGGCCGACCAGGGGATCGTCGCGTTCGGCGGCGACACGTGGGCGTCGGAGGTCTATCCGAATCCGCACACGCAGGACGAATTCCCGGTCAACCAGTACATGCTCGCGAAGCGCGGCATCTACAACCTGGAGCTGATCGACAGCCGTGCGCTGGTGCGCGACAAGGCATGGGAATTCCTGTTCGTGCTCGGCCAGCCGCTGTACGTCGGCTCGACGCAGGTCATCCGCTGATCGCGCGCCCGCCCTGCGGCAATCGCGGCGACTATCGCCGCGATTGTCATTTCTGCATTGCAGCCTGTGCGATCGGCGTCTAACGTTGACGGGATCGACGCCATACGACCGTCACCCGACCTGAAAGGACGCCCCGTCATGCCAAGCCGCTCCCCGACACGCGACATGCTGCTGGCCCTTGCGGCCGGCCTTTCCCTGGCGGCTTTCACCGCGCCCGCCCACGCCGACGAGGCCGCCGGCCTCGCGCCGCCGGCGCCGGCCACGCCGGTGCTGGCGACCACCGCGACCGGCGTGCAGATCTATGCGTGCGAATACGACGCCGACCACCGGCTCGCGTGGGCCTTCAAGCGCCCGGAGGCGATGCTGTTCGATGAAAGCGGCACGCTCGTCGTGCGGCACGGTGCGGGGCCGTCGTGGGAAGCGCTCGACGGCAGCCGCATTACCGGCAAGAAGCTCGCGGAAGTGCCGAGCGCAAACACGGCCAGCGTTCCGCAACTGCTGCTCGCGGCGACGCCGGCCGCAACCGGCACGCTCGCCGGCGTGCGCTTCGTGCAGCGGCTCGACACCGCGGGCGGTACGCCGCCGGCCGCGACCTGCACGACCGAGCATGCGGTCGGCCGCTTTCCGTACTTCGCGCGCTACGTGTTCCTGAAGTGATGCGCACGACGTCGCAAGCGACGGGCGTCATCCCGTCGCCTTTCGTCATGCGTCGATTTAATCAGCCATCCTATATTTGATGCGGGGAAGCGTGAAATCACCGGCACCCTCGTTCCGTCTGGTCAGCGTGTCCGCATCGACAATTCGACGTCGCCGCCGAACGGCACCGACAGATAGCCGTTTTCCGGTGCGCGCACGTAAGCAAGATAGTCGGGGCTGTATTCCGCGTTGTCGGCCACGACGAACGCGCCCGCCCTGAGCCGCGGCTCGACCCGCGCGAGAATCTCCGGATACAGCGCCTTCGCTCCGTCGAGCAGCAGCAGATCGACCGCATCCGGCAGATCGTTAGCCAGCGTACGCAGCGCATCGCCTTCGCGAATCTCCACGAGATCGGCCAATCCGGCCGCCGCCAGGTTCGCCTGTGCGCGCACGACCTTCGACGGCTCGAACTCGCTCGTGATCAGCCGCCCGCCGCCGTTGTCGCGCAGCGCGGCCGCGAGATGCAGCGTCGAAATGCCGAACGACGTGCCGAATTCGACGATTGCCTTCGCGCCGCCACTGCGCGCGAGCATGTACAGCAGCATGCCCGTCTCGCGCGACACGGGAAGCGGGTAATCCTTCAGGCGCGCATACAGATCGGCGTAGTCCGTCTTGCTGCGCATCAGCCGCGCTTGCTCGTCGCGCGACACGTTGGCGAAGGCCGGGCTCGTCGCGGGCGACGACGCATCGGCTTCGTCGAACAGGCGCGCCAGCAGCGAAGCCAGCGGGTCGAGCATCAGGGTGGTCATGCGATATCTCCGGTAGCAGTTGAGTGCGTCAGTGCACCCGACTAGAATATGACGAACTATTCAGGTTTTACTATTCGCATTGGCAAATCGCTCATGACCGACCGCCGAAACGCCCCGATCGCCACGCGCAAGCAGCCTCGGCAGGCGCGCTCGACCCGCCTCGTCGAGGACGTCCTGCAGGCGGCTATTCAGGTTTTGGCGAGTGAAGGCGCGCAGCGCTTCACGATGGCGCGCGTGGCCGAGCGGGCCGGCGTGAGCGTCGGCTCGCTGTACCAGTACTTCCCGAACAAGGCGTCCGTACTGTTCCGGCTCCAGCACGACGAGTGGCGGCAGACGCACGACATGCTGTGCGGGATACTGCAAGACACGCGGAAGACGCCGCCCGAGCGGCTGCGCACCGCCGTCCACGCGTTCATCCGTTCGGAATGCGACGAGGCGCCGATGCGGATCGCCCTCGACGATGCCGCCCCGCTCTATCGCGACGCCCCCGAGGCGCAGGACGTGAAGGCCGAGGGCAACCGGGCGTTCAGCGCGTTCATGCGCGAAGCGCTGCCCGACGTGTCCGACGCCACGCATGCGCTCGCGTGCGAGCTGATCCTGACGACGCTCACCACGGGCGGCAAGGCGTTCTCCGAAACGGCGCGCACGCCGGCGGAAATCGACGCCTATTCGGCCGCGATGGCCGACATGTTCTGCGCGTATCTCGCGCATCTCGCGCACGATTGAGGCCCGCGCCGACACGGAAACCGCGCACGCGCGCCAGTCGTATCGTCCGGATGCAGGTTCTGCGCGGCGGCGAATCCCGTCACCCGCCCCGGTTCGCGCCGGCTTCCGGCCTCATTCTGAAAGCAATTCGTAAAATCCAGTGCCTCGCCCGCTTGCGCGCTGCCCGCCGACCCTGCATTCAAATAGTCGCCTTAACGGATTCGAACTAGGCGTATACACGCGGGCCGGCGCGACGGAGCCCCGTCGCACGCCGATATAAGCGCTGCGACATGCGCTGCATGCTCTTCCCCCGATGGGACGTGATGGGCGGCTCGCCTAACCTTCGCTACGGCAAAGCACACGTGACGGGGTCGACACCGCAACGCGTCGCACGACGCGACACCCTCGCGATCGTTTCGACTCGCCCGTAACGACACACACCACGCGTCATGCGTCCCCACGACGTTGCCGATCAATCCAACCAGATACGAGACACCCTGACGACGGTTCGCGACGAGCCGTTTCAGCATGCTGATAAAGGAGCAAGCTCATGAGTGATACCCCGGTGCAGCCGACAGTCGGCGTCGGCGCGGAAGAACCCGGCCTGGGCGCCAACGGCGCCATCGACCGGTACTTCGGCATTTCGTCGCGCGGCAGCACGCAGCGCCGCGAGATCATTGCCGGCGTGACCACCTTCCTCGCGATGGTCTATTCCGTGTTCGTCGTGCCCGGCATGTTCGGCAAGGCCGGCTTCGACACGAGCGCGGTGTTCGTCGCGGTGTGCCTCACCACCGCGTTCGGCTCGCTGCTGATGGGCCTGTGGGCGAAGCTGCCGATCGCGATCGGCTGCGCGATCTCGCTGACCGCGTTCACCGCGTTCGGGCTCGTGCTCGGCAAGGGGCTGCCTCCGACGGTCGCGCTCGGCGCGGTGTTCCTGATGGGGCTCGTGTTCACCGGCATCTCGGTCACCGGCGTGCGTTCGTGGATCTTGCGCAACCTGCCCGCGGGCGTCGCGCACGGCACCGGGATCGGCATCGGCCTGTTCCTGCTGCTGATCGCGTCGAACGACGTGGGCCTCGTGATCAAGAACCCGGGCGCCGGCCTGCCGGTCTCGCTCGGCCAGATCACCGCGTTCCCGGTCATCATGTCGGTCGTCGGCCTCGCCGCGATCTTCGGCCTCGAAAAGCGTCGCGTGCCGGGCGGCATCCTGCTCGTCGTGATCGCGATCTCGGTGTTCGGCCTGATCTTCGATCCGGGCGTGAAGTACCGCGGCATCTTCGCGCTGCCGTCGCTCAGCGCACCGGGCCACGCGTCGCTGATCGGCGCGATGGACATCAAGGGCGCGCTGTCGATGGCCGTGCTGCCGAGCGTGCTCGCGCTGGTGATGACCGCCGTATTCGACGCGACCGGCACGATCCGCGCGGTTGCGGGCCAAGCCGGCCAGCTCGAGGGGAACGGCCGCATCATCAACGGCGGCCGTGCGCTGACCGCCGATTCGATCAGCTCGATCTTCTCCGGCTTCCTCGGCGGCGCGCCGGCGGCGGCCTACATCGAGTCGAGCGTCGGCGTGGCCGCCGGCGCGAAGACGGGCCTCGCGGCGGCCGTGGTCGGCCTGCTGTTTCTCGTCGTGATGTTCTTCTCGCCGCTCGCGGGCCTCGTGCCGTCGTACGCCACCGCACCGGCGCTGATGTACGTCGGCCTGCTGATGCTCGGCAGCGTGAGCAAGCTGCACATGGACGACATGGTCGACGCGATGTCGGGCCTCGTGTGCGCGGTGTTCATCGTGCTGACCGCGAACATCGTGACGGGCATCATGCTCGGCTTCTCGACGCTCGTGATCGGCCGCGTCGCCAGCGGCGAATTCCGCAAGCTCAACGTCGGCACCGTGCTCATCGCGGCCGTGCTCGTCACGTTCTATCTCGGCGGCTGGGCCATCTGAGCGCGAGACCTGCGCGACGTCGCCGGCAGAAGGACGGCGCGCATCGGGACGGTATCGTCTCCTCCACCATCCTCGTTGATGGTCTCCAGCCTGGGAACGCGAGTTTCCAGGCTTTTTTTGCGGGTGCGACGCGCTGCGCGCAAACGGCGCGACACCCGTTCGCGCCCGGTGCTACGATCGCGTTTTGCCTTCAGGAGTCGCGATGAACACACTCGGCATCGTCTCCGAATCGAGCACCCGGGCCTCGGCGCGCAAGCCGCCGTTCATTCCGTCGTTCGGCTTCCACGAAGTGCACGAATCGCAGCCGATCGGCGCGCCGCCCGCGCGCATCATCGACGTCGTCGCGTCGCTCGACATGCGCGCCGATCCCGTCATCGACACGCTGCTGACGGTGCGTGAATTCCCGGCGGCCATCGCCGGCGCGCTACGCCACGCGCCGGCCCGCCCCCAACGCGCGCGCTTCGGCTTCGACACCTTCACGCCGCTCCACCGTGACGACACGTCGCTGTCGCTCGGCCTCGTCGGCCGCTTCTGGCGCCCGACGCCCGACGTGCGCCCCCTCGCGGATGCCGACGCCTTCGTCCGGCACGACGACCCGCGTGATGCGAAGCTGGTGCTGCGGTTCGAGGTGGTCGGGCTCGCGTCGGGCGCGCACATCCTGCGCACCGAAACCTTCGTCCATTGCCCGAGCGCGCGCACGCGCGCGCTGTTCACACCGTACTGGCTCGCGATCCGGCTGGGGAGCGGCTGGATTCGGCGTCGTACGCTGGCGGCAGTGGAAATCGCTCTGGCGTGATTCGCGCCATCAGAACGGCTTGATCACGGCCAGCCCGACGACGAGCGCCATCACGACGATCACCACGCCGGCCGCGTGCCCGAGCCACGGCGCCGGCACGACGACGAGGTCGTCGCGCTCCATGCGCCGCAGCGTGCCGGCCAGGACCCCGTGCAGCACCGACAGCGCGACGACGAGCGCAAGCTTCACCGACAGCCACGCGGCGCCGAACCAGTGGCCGCTCAGCGCGAGCGCGATGCCGGCGATCCAGACGATCGCGAGCGCAGGCGCCGTCACCGCGCGATCCCAGCGCCGCACCGCGCGATGCACGGCGAGATTCGCAATACGCACCGCGACGGACGACAACAACAGCCCGCCGACGAACGTGACGACGGCGGCCAGATGCACGGCCTTCAGCATCAGGTAGATCATCGCGCGTGCCGCCTGCGCGCGATCCAGCCGGCGCTCGCCAGCCCCGCGAACGGCACGACGGCCGACAGCACCAGCCGCGCGACCTCGGCCTTGCTCCATAGCCCGCTCGACGCGGTGCCGACCACCGCCCACACGTACATCGCGAACGCGATGCCGTGAACCGGACCCATGATCGATACCGCCACCGGATAGCCGGCCAGATGCTTGAGCGGCACGGCCACGCACACCAGCACGACGAGCGTGGTCGCCTCCAGCAGCGACAGGTATTGCAGGTTCCGCAACGCGTTGCGATCGTCTTGTTTCATCGGCAGGCCTCCAGGTGGTCCGCCGCGATTGTCGCGTGTGGCGCCGAGTCGAGCCATTGGCTAGAATGACATCTTTCAACGGATTCTGGCCACAGCCTCGAACGCCATGCACACGGTCGCCGTTCTCGCCTTGCCCGATGTCGTGCCGTTCGATCTGGGCGTCGCCTGCGATACGTTCGCGCGCGTGCGGGCGCCGAATGTCGAGCAGGCGTACCGCGTGCGCGTGTGCAGCGAACAGCCGCGCGTCGGCGGCGAGCTGTTCGAGCTGCGCCCGCCGTTTCGCCTCGATGCGCTGGCCGACGCCGACACGATCATGGTCCCCGGCACGTCGGTGCCGCTCGCGCCCACGTCGCGCCGCGTGCTCGACGCGCTGCGCGCGGCGGCCGCGCGCGGATGCCGGATCGCATCGATCTGCAGCGGCGCGTTCGTGCTCGCGGAAGCCGGGCTGCTCGACGGCCTGCGCGCGACGACGCACTGGCTCGCGGCCGCCGAACTCGCGCGCCGCTACCCGAACGTCGACGTCGATCCGAACGTGCTGTTCGTCGACAACGGCCAGATCCTGACCTCGGCCGGCGCGGCGGCCGGCCTCGATCTGTGCCTGCACATGATCCAGGCCGACTATGGCGCGGCGGTCGCCGTCGACGCCGCCCGCAGCGCGGTGGCGCCGCGCGTGCGCGAAGGCGGGCAGGCGCAGTTCATCGCGCCCGAATGGCCGGCCGGCGGCGACGGGCTGCACGACCTGATGGACTGGCTGCACGCGAACCTGCGCCAGCCGCTGACGCTCGACGCGATCGCGCGCAAGGCGTCGACGAGCGTGCGCACGCTGACGCGGCGCTTCCAGGAGCAGACGGGCACGTCGCCCGGGCAATGGCTGCAGACCGCGCGTGTGCGGCATGCGCAGCAGTTGCTGGAGGTGACCGAGCTGTCGATCGAACACGTGGCGACGGAAGCCGGGTTCGGTTCGGTCACCGCGTTTCGCGAACGCTTCGCGCGTATCGTCGGCACGTCGCCGCAGCGCTATCGGCAGGCATTCCGCGCGCGCGCCGATGCGTGACCTTCAGCGGGCTCGGCCCCCGAACCCACCGCTCCCGCTCGCACCAACCGGACCCGACCGATGACCCGCATCCGCAATCCCCTGAACATCGCGCAGCTCCAGGCATTCGTCTCCGCCGCGCACCTGAAGAGCCTGCGCGCCGCCGCGCGGGAGCTCGGCGTCACGCAGCCGGCAATCACGCACACGATCCGCGAGCTCGAAACGGCGCTCAACGCGGAACTGCTCGTGCGCAGCGTGCGCGGCGTCGAGCTGACCGCCTGCGGCGCGGCGCTGCTGCCGCGCGCCGAGCAGTTGCTCGGCGACGTCCGCCGCACGGTCGAGGCCGTCGAGCAGGTGAAAGGCGAGATGTCGGGCCGCGTCGCGGTCGGCACGATGCCGTCGATCGCGCTGACCGCGTTGCCGCACGCGGTGACGGCGTTTCGCCAGTCAATGCCGAACGTCAGCCTGCATCTCGAGGAAATGACGGTGCCGGACGCGCTCGCGCAACTGCGCAACGGCACGCTCGACATCGCTGCGATGCACCATGTGCCCGCGCTCGACCGCGATTTCACGCAATTGCCGCTGCTGTCGACCGAATTCACGATCGTGATGCGCGACGGTCATCCGCTCGCGCAGGCGCGCCGGTTAGAGGAATTGCTCGACGCCGAGTGGATCGTCACCGTCGGCGCCGAGCAGTTCCCGCACAGCGTGATGGTCGGGATGTTCGAGGCGCACGGGCTGCCGCTGCCGAAACGTCTGCTGCGCTCGCCGATGTCGTTCGCGGTGACGCTCGGGCTCGTCGCGCGCTCGGACGTGATCGGCTGCTTCACGCGCCCGCTCGCCGCGATGGTCGCGCCGCTCGGCATTCGCACGGCCGAACTCGACGAAAGCATGCCGCGCTTCGACCTGTCGATCATCGCGCGGCGCGACCTGCTGCCCACGCCCGCCGTGTCGCACTTCGTCACGTGCCTGCAGCGCGCGGTCAACGAAACGCTCGGCTGAATCGTTCCTGTGTGTGAAACGGCGGCGCATCCGACGCGCCGCCGCCGGGCCCGGTATCGGGGCTTGTCCTAGGCGCCCTGCCGGTATTTTGTCTTGATAATCTTCCGCACGTCGCGCGCCCCCATCGGGCGGGCGAAACGGACTGTCCGACGCGAAGCCGCGACGGGCCGAAGGCTTACGGCGCGGCACAACCGCGCACCCATCGAACAAAACGAGGAGTCACCGAGTGAAAAAGATTCTTGCGGCTGTGACCGTGGCCCTGCTCGCCGTATCGGCCGGCAGTGCATACGCGAAGGACTGGTCGACCGTGCGGTTCGGCGTCGACGCAAGCTACCCGCCTTTCGAATCGAAAGGCGCCGACGGCAAGGTGGTCGGCTTCGACGTGGATCTCGGCAACGAGATCTGCCGCCGCATCAACGCGAAATGCGTGTGGATCGAAAACGACTTCGACGGGATGATCCCGGCGCTGAAGGCCCGCAAGTTCGACGGCGTGCTGTCGTCGATGTCGATGACGCCGGCCCGCGCCGAACAGATCGCGTTCTCGTCGAAGCTGTTCAACACGCCGACGCGCCTCGTCACGAAGAAGGGCGCGAACCTGCAGCCGACGGCCGAATCGCTGAAGGGCAAGTCGGTCGGCGTCGAGCAGGGCACGATCCAGGAAACCTACGCGAAGGCGCACTGGGCGTCGAAGGGCGTCAACATCGTGCCTTACCAGAACCAGGACCAGGTCTACGCCGACCTGATCTCCGGCCGTCTGGACGGCGCGCTGCAGGACGCGGTGCAAGCCGAGATCGGCTTCCTGAAGACGCCGCGCGGCGCGAATTTCGACTTCGCCGGCAAGGACCTCGACGATCCGAAGACGCTTGGCAACGGCGCCGGCATCGGCCTGCGCAAGGAAGACACCGACCTGAAGGCGAAGATCGACGGCGCGATCGCCGGCATGCGCAAGGACGGCACGTACGACAAGCTCGCGAAGAAGTACTTCGATTTCGACGTCTACGGCAAGTAATCCGGCCGACCGACGCACGATTCGGCATGATGGAAACGGGCTCCGCAAGGAGCCCGTTTTTTTGCGCGCGACGCGGACGACGTTATTTTTTCCGCGCCAACCTGATGATTCTCAACGGAAAACTGCGTGCTCTGGCGCCGGTTTGATGGCGGCGAGGAAGGCAACGTACAATCGATCCTCCAAGCACACGGATCACTCGCGGCTGCGCCGCACTCCCCCATCATGCAAACGCAGACCCATCCGCTGATTTCCCCCGCCGTCGGTACCGAACGCCAGATCACCAGCTTCCACTACGGCCCGCGCGGCGGCAAGAAGGTCTACATCCAGTCGTCGCTGCACGCGGACGAGCTGCCCGGCATGCTGGTCGCCACGCTGCTGCGCCGCAAGATCGCCGCGCTCGAGACGGCCGGCAAGCTGCAAGGCGAAGTCGTCATCGTCCCCGTGCCCAACCCGATCGGCCTGTCGCAACACGTGTTCGGCGATCACCTCGGCCGCTTCGAGCTCGGCTCGATGCAGAACTTCAACCGCAATTTCTACGATCTCGCGGCGCTCGTGCTGCCGCGCGTCGAACACCACCTCACGAACGACGCGCAGCGCAATCTGGCCGCCGTACGCACCGCGATGCGCGAAGCGCTCGACGAACAGAAGCCGCGCACCGAACTCGACTCGCAACGCCTCGCGCTGCAGAAGCTGTCGTTCGACGCCGATATCGTGCTCGACCTGCACTGCGACAGCGATGCGGTGATGCACCTCTACACGAATCCCGATCTGTGGGCGGACGTCGAGCCGCTGGCGCGCTATCTCGATGCCAAGGCGTCGCTGCTCGCGCTGAATTCGGTCGGCAACCCGTTCGACGAAATCCACAGCTTCTGCTGGTCGGATCTGCGCAACCGCTTCGGCGACCGCTTCCCGATCCCGAACGGCGCGATTTCCGTCACGGTGGAACTGCGCAGCGAACGCGACGTGTCGTACGAGTTCGCCGAAAAGGATGCGCAGGCGATCGTCGAATACCTGACCGAGCGCGGCATCGTCGAAGGCACGCCGGCGCCGCTGCCGCCGCTCGCGCATCCGGCCACGCCGCTCGCGGGCACCGATCCGCTCGTCGCGCCGGTGTCGGGCGTGATCGTGTTCCGCACGCCGGTCGGCGCGATGATCGAGGCCGGCCAGGCCGTGGCCGACATCGTCGATCCGCTGACCGATCGCGTCGTCACGCTGAAGAGCAGCGTGTCGGGCGTGCTGTATGCGCGTCAGGTCGTGCGCTTCGCGACGGCCGGCATGGAAGTCGCGCGCATCGCCGGCGCGACCGCGATCCGCACTGGGTCGCTGCTGTCGGCCTGAACCGGCTGGGCGCGGCCCGCACGCCGGGCCGCGGCGCGCATCGCACGTCATCGGCTGCATCAAACGAAATCGCCCGCTTACGCGGGCGATTTGCTTTCCGGAGCGCGCGTCGGCGGCCGATACCGCGCCGCCGGCCGCTGCTACGTGCGAAGGAAGTTCAGAACGCCGGCACGATCGCGCCGCCGAACTTCTGGTCGATGAACTTGCGCACGTCGTCCGATTCATAGGCCGCGACGAGCTTCTTCACCCACGGCTTGTCCTTGTCCTGCGCGCGCACCGCGATCAGGTTCGCGTACGGGCCGCGCAGATCCTCGATCGCGATCGCATCCTTCACCGGCGTGAGTCCGGCCTTCACCGCGTAATCGGTGTTGATCGACGCGGCGTCGACATCGGGCAGCGCGCGCGGCAACTGCGCGGAATCGAGCTCGACGATCTTGATCTTCTTCGGGTTCTCGGCGATGTCGAGCGGCGTCGCGTTCACGCCGTTCGCGCCGACGCCCGGCTTCAGCTTGATCACGCCGTATTTCTGCAGCAGCAGCAGCGCGCGGTTGCCGTTCGACGGATCGTTCTGGATCCCGACTTTCGCGCCGACCGGCAGATCCTTCAGCGACTTGATCTTCTTCGAATAGAAGCCCATCGGCGCGGTGTAGGTCAGCCCGACGTTGACGATCTTGTAGCCGCGCTGCTTGATCTGGCTGTCGAGGAACGGCTGGTGCTGGAAGCCGTTCGCATCGAGGTCGCCCGCATCGAGCGCCGCGTTCGGCTGCACGTAGTCGTTGAATTCGATGACCTTGATCGCGAGGCCTTCGCGCGCGGCGACCTTCGTCACTTCGGTCCAGATTTGCGCGTCGGGGCCGCTCATCGTGCCGATCTTCAGCGTTTGGGAGTCGGCGTGCGCGCCGGGCGCGGCGAATGCCAGCGCGGCGGCGAGTGCGCCGAGGCCGGTCAGGATCGAACGTCGCATGTGGTGTCCTCTTGTCCCGTGTCAATTGTTGGAGGACGGATCGTGGCACGAGGCTCCGGACGCTGCCAACCAAGCTTATTTCATGTGCATATTCCGGATCGGAATCGAATGACAGGCGAATTCGGTATAACCACCAATGGCACAACCGGGCAGAATTTAGGGCCTGCTTGCATAGGGAACGTGCATGCGAATGCCTGAAATCGCTCGCAGGGCCAGGAGTGAGGAGCGCCGTTTGGCCGCGCCAAACAAGCGACGAACGACGCCGCCATGCGGGCGATTTCAGGCATTCCCGTGGATTGAATTTTTAGTTTGGGGTTGCCACGAGAACGGCCGCTCGCCGCGTTGCGCTCCTTGCGAATACGCGAGTATTCGCGGCGTCGCGCGCCTCGCGAGCGGCCGTTCTCGTGGCAACGCATGCACGTTCCCTATGCAAGCAGGCCCTAATGTCGCATCGGCACCACACATTCTTCATATGACAGTCGCTGTCATATTCATTACGTGGCCCGCCGATAAAGTTGCGCCGGTCCGTGAAAGCGCCCATAGAGAGCGCCGGAACCGCAACTGGACACGCCATTTATTCGCTCGGAGAATCCTTTGAACAAGAAACTGTTGACCATCGCCGCCCTGGCAGCAACGGCCGGCACGGCGCACGCACAAAGCAGCGTGACCCTGTACGGCGTCATCGATGCCGGTATCAGCTACGTGAACCACAGCAAGACCGCCAACGGCGGCACGGGCAAGCTGTTCAAGTACGACGACGGCGTGGCCCAGGGCAGCCGTTGGGGCCTGCGCGGCACCGAAGACCTCGGCGGCGGCCTGAAGGCGATCTTCGTGCTCGAAAACGGCTTCAACAGCGGCAACGGCACGATCGGCCAGGGTGGCGCGATCTTCGGTCGCCAGGCCTACGTCGGCCTGAGCCAGTCGCAATACGGCACGGTCACGTTCGGCCGCCAGTACTCGTTCTCGACCGACATCCTCGGTTCGAACTACTCGACGGGCGGCAACACGGTCGCGGGTAACTACGCGTACCACGTGAACGACATCGACCAGCTCACGTCGAGCCGCATCAACAACGCCGTGAAGTTCCAGAGCGCGAACTACTCGGGCTTCACGTTCGGCGCGTTGTACGGCTTCTCGAACTCGACCGACTTCGCAGGCGCACCGGCCACGACGACGGGCACGACGACGACCGCGGGCTCGTCGCGCGCATACAGCTTCGGCCTGAACTACGCGAACGGCCCGGTCTCGGTCGGCGCGGCGTACACGGACATCCGTTACCCGAGCCAGTCGACGCCCGGCTTCTCGACGACGATCGCGAACCTGAGCACCGGCAACGTCCGCGACCTGCGCACGTACGGCGTGGGTGGCCGCTACGTCTGGGGCCCGGCAACGGCATGGCTGCTGTGGACGCGTACGCAGTTCTCGACCGTGTCGGGCGCGGGCGGCACGTTCTACAACGCGTATGAAGCAGGCGCGAAGTACGCCTTCACGCCGGCACTGTCGGGCGGCCTCGGCTACACGTACACGAACGCGACGCAGAACGGCAACTCGTGGCACTGGAACCAGGTCAACGGTATCGCCGACTACGCACTCAGCAAGCGTACGGACGTGTACGGTCTGGTCGTGTACCAGCAGGCTTCGGGCAAGGGCGTGCAAGCGCAGATCGGTTCGAGCACGAGCTACTTCAATACGTCGGGTACGGGTTCGAAGAACCAGATCGCCGCACGTATCGGTATCCGCCACAAGTTCTAAAGCATCCGCTTAACTGTCCGCGTCACGCGCGGATCACGACGGCAAGAAGCGCCCCGCTCCACGCGGGGCGCTTTTTTATAGGCTTTTAAGTTTCGCTTAATTCTGGGCTGAGAGGATGCTCTCACCCCCCCTGTTGGCCGCCTGAGCATCGGCGGCTTTTTTTTTAAACGCCGACGGCGCCGCCATCGATTGCCCACAAGACAGGATCGGAGGCCATGATGATCGAAGATACCGTTTTCAGCCATCTGCACGCGATTCTGACGTGCCAACACTCGCTGCCGGTCCAGAGCTGCCGCGTCTCGGTTGAAATGCAGCGCCCCTGGGGCCGCCCGTATCGCCTCGTCGAATGGACGATGCATCTCGACGCCCCCGCGCGGCGCCAGATCGTGCCGGCCGAATCGACCGACGAAGAGATCGCCGAGGTCGTCGCGTCGCACGTGCCCGGCCGGCTCTACGGCGACGGCCGACTGCAGTTCTGAACGCATTTTCGCTCCCCCGCTTCCCGTCTGTCGGCCACGCCGCACGCATCGTGCGGCAGTCGGTCTCGTTTGACGCGGCAACGAAACCTGCTACGCTGCGCGTTTTCGTCCACGCAACACACGATGGAAAACGCATTCAACGAACGTGGCGTCATGGTCACGCGCAACGGCCTGTCGGCCGCCGGGCAGGTATTCTCGCTGCGTGACATCCGCCACGTCGACGTCGTCAAGATTCCGAAGAACCGTCTCGTGCCGTCGCTGATCTCGCTGATCGGCGCGGCCATCGCCGTCGCCGGCGGCATCGGCGCATCGAGCGCCGCGCTGGTGGTCGGCGTGATGCTCGTCGTCGTCGGCTATCTCGCGTGGGCCACGCAGGACATCACGTACCGGCTGATGGTCGAGATGCCCGACGGCAAGCGCGAAGCGCTGTCGAGCGTCGACGCCGAATTCGTCGAACGCGTCGCGCAAATCGTGCGCGATGCGCAGTCCGCCACCGCGGCCGGCTGATTTTCCTTCGCATGCGGCCCGCGCCGGTTCGCGCGGGCCGCACATACTCGCGGCGAATATCGGCTCGCGCGGCGTGCGCGTCGCATCGCATACCGCCCGCCGCCCCGCACGCACCTCGCCTCCACGGCGGACGCCGACCGCCTAGTATGGAAGGAGCGGCTCCCCGCCGCATCGTCCGAGGAGGCCAGCATGAACGCTCAATCGCTGTCCGGCATGCTTCGCGCGCAGGAACTGCTGATCGTGTCGATGATCCGTGCGCTTCCCCCCGACACGCGCCGTGCGCTCGTCGAGCTCTACACCGAACAGATCGCGTTCGCCGAACAGGCCGGGATCGAGAGCCATGGCGATCGCGCCACGCACGACGCGTTCATCGCGCATGCGCGCAACCTGCTGATCCGCATCGAAGCGCTGGCCTGAGTTTCTCGAAGACCTTCCCCACGGCTCGCCCGAGCCGCGCCGGCGAGTGCTCACTCGCACGAGCCGTTTTGCGTCCTTGAATTGATAATGATTCTCATTTACACTGGTAAAGTTGTCAGTTGCCTTTCAAATCGCCGTTTGCCGCTTGCCGCGCGCAAACGGGCCAGCCAGGTGAACGCGTCACCCAGCCAGCCTTCGGGCTTGTTATCGTCAATGGGAGACCACCTGTGCATTGCTATACGCTGGCGCGGCGGCCGATCTGTGCCGCGCTGTTCGGCGCGTTCGGCCTGTCCGCCGCCCCGGCTCACGCCGATTCGTCGCCGCAAGGCGCCCCCCCGCCTTCCGCCGTCCTGACCGCCGCATCCGCGCGCGGCGAGGCGGCGCTGCTCGATCCCGTCACCGTCACGGCCACCCGCACCGCCACCGCGGCGAGCCGCACGGCGGCGTCCGTGTCGGTGATCACCGACGAGGATCTCGAAGAGCAACAGGCCACCAATATCAAGGACGCGCTGCGCTACGAGCCGGGCATCACGGTGCGCCGCACCGCGTACCGGCCCGGCAGCGCCGCGCTCGGCGGCGGCCGCGACGGCGATTCGAGCATCAACATCCGCGGCCTCGAAGGCAATCGCGTGCTGCTGATGGAAGACGGCATCCGCCTGCCGAACGCGTTCTCGTTCGGTCCGCTCGAAGCGGGCCGCGGCGACTACGCCGATCTCGACACGCTCAAGCGCATCGAGATCCTGCGCGGGCCGGCGTCGGCGCTGTACGGCAGCGACGGCCTGACCGGCGCGGTGAACTTCATCACGAAGGACCCGCGCGACCTGCTGTCGATCTACCACAAGCCTTACTACTTCTCGTTCCGGCCGAGCTACGACTCGACCGACCGCAGCATCGGCGCGACCGTATCGGCCGCGGGCGGCAACGATCGCATCCAGGGGATGATCATCGCCGACGGCCGGCGCGGCCACGAGGTCGACACGCGCGGCGACAACAATTCGGCGAGCACGCTGCGCACGACGTCGAATCCGCAGGACGTGTATTCGGAATCGCTGCTCGGCAAGCTCGTGCTGACGCCCACCACACGCGACACGATCAAGTTCACCGCCGAAACGGTGCAGCGGCGCGTGAGCACCGACGTGCTGTCGGCGATCAATGCGCCGGCCACGCTCGGCCTCACGACCCACGACCGGCTCGAGCGCAACCGCTTCAGCGTCGACTACGACTTTCGCGACGACGCGTTCCGCTGGTTCCAGACCGCGCACGTGCAGTTCTACTACCAGGACGCGAAGCAGGACCAGTACGCGTTCGAGACGCGCGGCAGGCTACCCTCGCGTTCGCGCGACAACCAGTACAAGGAACGCACGTTCGGCGGCGCCGCGTTCGCCGAAAGCGGCTTTTCGACCGGCCCGCTCGCGCACAAGCTGTTGTACGGCGTCGACGGCAGCCTGTCGCGCGTGACGAACCTGCGCGACGGCACGGTGCCGGGCGTCGGCGAAGCGTTCCCGAACAAGGCGTTTCCCGACACCGACTACACGCTGTTCGGCGCGTTCGTGCAGGACCAGATCGGCTACGGCCGCCTGCTCGTCACGCCGGGCCTGCGCTTCGACACGTACCGGCTGAGCCCGACCGAAAACGATCCGCTGTTCACCGGCAAGGCCGTGTCGACGAGCGCCAACGAGCTGTCGCCGCGCGTCGCCGTGCTCTACGAAATCACTCCAGCGGTCATTCCGTACGTGCAGTACGCGCACGGCTTCCGCGCGCCGACGCCCGACCAGGTGAACAGCAGCTTCTCGAACCCGGTGTACGGCTACACGTCGATCGGCAATCCGAACCTGAAGCCCGAAACCAGCGACACGTTCGAAGCCGGCCTGCGCGGCAAGGCCGGCACCGGCTACGGCGTCGTGCGCTACAGCGCGGCCGCCTTCACCGGCCGCTACCGCAACTTCATCTCGCGTACGACGCTCGCCGGCAGCGGCCGGCCGGTCGACCCGTTCGTGTTCCAGTACGTGAACTTCGCCGACGCGCGCATCCACGGCCTCGAAGGCCGCGCCGAATGGGTGATGCCGAACGGCATCACGCTGAAGACGGCGATGGCGTTCACGAAGGGCTCGACGCAGAACGACGGCGCGGCGAGCCAGCCGCTCAATACCGTGAACCCGTTCTCGGCCGTGTTCGGCGTGCGGTACGAGCCGACCGAACGCTGGTTCGTGCAGACCGACCTGCTGTTCCAGGCCGCCAAACGCGACAAGGACGTCGACAAGTCCGACTGTTCGAACAAGGCGTGCTTCACGCCGCCGTCGTCGTTCGTCGTCGACCTGCGCGGCGGCTATCGCTTCAACAAGCACGTGAGCGCGACGATCGGCATTCGCAACCTGTTCGACCGCAAGTACTGGAACTGGTCGGACGTGCGCGGCATCGCGGCCGATTCGCAGGTGCTCGACGCATATTCGTCGCCCGGCCGCACGGTCGCCGTCAGCATGAAAGTGGATTTCTGATGCGCGTTGCCCGCGCGCCCACCCCAACCGTTACTCGAAGGAGTCCGACATGATGCAATCCGCCCTTCCCGGTCAATCCGCCACGCCGGCCCGCGCGGCCGCCGCGCTGCGCGACGCGTTCATCAAGCTCAAGACCGAGCGCCAGTTGCGCAACCGCGACGTCGCGCAGGCGCTCGGCGTCAGCGAAGGCGAGGCGCTCGCCGCGTTCGTCGGCGAGCACGTCGTGCGGCTCGACGCGCGCTTTCCGGCGATGTTCGAGGAAATGCCGCGCCTCGGCCGCGTGATGGCGCTGACGCGCAACGACACGGCCGTCCACGAAAAGGATGGCGAGTACGCGCAGATGAGCCACGACGGCCCGATCGGCCTCGCGCTCGGCGACATCGACCTGCGCATCTTCTATCGTCACTGGGTGTCGGCGTTCGCGGTGCGCGACGAGACCGCGCACGGCCCGCTGAAGAGCCTGCAGTTCTTCGATGCGCAGGGTCACGCGATCCACAAGGTCTACCTGCGCGCGCACAGCGATCATGCCGCGTACGACGCGTTCGTCGAACGCTGGCGCGCGCCGTCGCAGGAGCCGGGCCTCGAGGTCGTGCCCGCCGCCCCGAAAACGCCGGAGCGCGCCGACACCGAAATCGACGTCGCGGGCTTTCGCGCCGCATGGGACGCGATGACCGACACGCACCAGTTCTTCGGCATCACGCAGCGCTTCGGCGTGAGCCGCATGCAGGCGCTGCGCCTCGCCGATCCGCACTACGCGTATCCGGTCGAAACCGCGCATGCGTTGCGCCACGTGCTCGAACAGGCGGCGAAGAGCGGCCAGCCGATCATGGTGTTCGTCGGCAACGCGGGGATGATCCAGATCCATACGGGCCCCGTCGCGAACGTGCGCGAGGTCGGCGCATGGATCAACGTGCTCGATCCGGGCTTCAACCTGCATGTGCGCGAAGACCTGATCGCCGCCGCCTGGGTCGTGAAGAAGCCGACGAGCGACGGCATCGTCACGTCGCTCGAACTGTTCGACCGGCAGGGCGACCATGTCGCGCTGCTGTTCGGCGAGCGCAAGCCCGGCAAGGTCGAGCGCGACGACTGGCGCGCGCTCGTCGCGACGCTGCCGACGGCTGCACGCGGGGCCGCGCGATGAGCGCTCGCCCATTCGATCCGCGCCGCCGGTCGCTGCTGGGCGGCGCGGCAGCCAGCGCGCTCGCGGGCGCGCTGCCCGGCGGCGTGCTCGCCCAGGTCGCGGCGGCCGCCCCGAAGCGCGTGATCGTGATCGGCGGCGCGCTGGCGGAAACCGCGTTCGCGCTCGGCGGCGCCGAGACGCCGCGTTACCGGCTCGTCGGCGCCGACACGACCTGCACGTATCCCGACGCCGCGAAGCGCCTGCCGAAGGTCGGCTACCAGCGCGCGCTGTCGGCCGAAGGGCTGCTGTCGCTGCGGCCCGATCTCGTGCTCGCATCGGCGGAAGCCGGCCCGCCAACGGCGATCGCGCAGGTGAAGGGCGCCGGCGTCACGGTGACGACGTTCGACGAGCGTCACGACGTCGAATCGGTGCGCGCGAAGATCACCGGCGTCGCACAGGCGCTCGACGTGCGCGACGCCGGCACCGTGCTGCTGCAGCGTTTCGATCGCGACTGGCAGGCCGCGCGCGACGCGGTCGCCGCGCGCGTGCCCGGCGGCGCGCAGCCGCCGCGCGTGCTGTTCGTGCTGAACCATACCGGCACCCAGGCGCTCGTCGCCGGCCAGCGCACGGCCGCCGACGCGATGATCCGCTACGCGGGCGCGCGCAACGCGATGCAGGGCTTCGATCACTACAAGCCGCTGACGACCGAGGCGCTCGCGGCGGCCGCGCCCGACGTCGTGCTGATCTCCGACGAAGGGCTGGCGGCCGTCGGCGGTCACGCCGCGCTGCTCGCGACGCCCGGCTTCGGCGCGACGCCGGCCGGCCGCGCGCGGCGCGTCGTGTCGCTCGACGCGCTGTTCCTGCTCGGCTTCGGCCCGCGCCTGCCGCTCGCCGTCACGACCCTGCATCGACGCCTGTCGGATGCGCTCGCCTGACTCCGGATCGACTCGATGCCCGCTCACGCTCCACCCTTCAACGCGCCGTCGCCGGCCTCACGCTCCGGCGCCGCGCGCCTCGGCACGTCGCGCCGCTTCGCGCCGTTCGTCCTGGCCGCGCTCACCGTTCTGGTGGGCGCGATGTCCGTCGTCGCGCTGTGCGTCGGCGCATACCGCATTCCGCTGGCGGAAGCCTGGGCCGCGCTAAGCGGCGACGCGGCCGCGCAGCAGGCGCGCGCGGTGCTGCTCGACATCCGCGCGCCGCGCGTCGTGCTCGCGCTGCTGGTCGGCGGCGGCTTTGGCGCGACCGGCGCCGCGATGCAGGCGCTGTTCCGCAACCCGCTCGCCGATCCGGGGCTCGTCGGCGTGTCGAGCGGCGCCGCGCTCGGCGCGACCACGCTGATCGTGCTCGGCCCCGCGCTCTTCGCCGCCCATGCGAGCGAGGCCGCGTTGCCGGTCGCCGCGTTCGCCGGCGGCCTCGCGGTCGCGGCGCTCGTCTACCGGCTCGCCGCGTCGCGCGGCCGGCTCGCGCTGCCGCTGCTGCTGCTCGCCGGCATCGCGATCAATGCGCTGGTCGGCGCGGCGATCGGGCTGCTCACGTTCGTCGCCGACGACGCGCAGTTGCGCTCGCTGACCTTCTGGAGCCTGGGCAGCCTCGGCGGCGCGCAATGGTCGACGCTGGCGGCCGTCGCGCCGTGCGTGGCGCTCGGCTGCGTGCTGCTCGCGCGCGAACGCGATGCACTGAACGCGCTGCAGCTCGGCGAAACCGAAGCGCTGCATCTCGGCGTGCCCGTGCAGCAACTGAAACGGCGCGTGCTCGTCGCGGTCGCGCTCGCGGTCGGCGCGCTCGTGTCGTGCGCGGGCATCATCGGCTTCATCGGGCTCGTCGCGCCGCATTGCGTGCGCCTCGCGTGCGGCCCCGACCAGCGCATCGTGCTGCCCGGCGCCGCATTGCTCGGCGCGTTGCTGACGCTCGCGGCCGATCTTGCCGCGCGAACCGTGGCCGCGCCCGCCGACATTCCGCTCGGCGTGCTGACCGCGCTGCTCGGCGCGCCGTTCTTCCTCGCGCTGCTGTGGAAGAACCGCGGCGCGCTCGGCGGATGATCCCTTCTTCACGACGACCATGTTGACTGCCCACCACCTCGACGTCGCCCGCCGGCACGACACGATCCTGCGCGACCTGTCGCTGTCGATCGAGCCCGGCCGCGTGACCGCGCTGCTCGGCCGCAACGGCGCGGGCAAGAGCACGCTGCTGAAAACCTTCGCCGGCGAACTGACCGGCAGCGTCGCGCCGCACGGCGTGCGCGTGACGGGCGACGTCACGCTGAATGGCGAACCGCTCGCGCGCATCGACGCACCGCGGCTGGCGTGCCTGCGCGCGGTGCTGCCGCAGGCCGCGCAGCCGGCGTTCCCGTTCAGCGTCGACGAAATCGTGCTGCTCGGCCGCTACCCGCATGCGCGGCGCAGCGGCGCCCGCCACGTCATTGCGCATCGCGATCGCGACATCGCGTGGCGTGCGCTCGAACGGGCGGGCGCCGATGCGCTCGTCGGTCGCGACGTCACGACGCTGTCGGGCGGTGAGCTCGCGCGCGTGCAGTTCGCCCGCGTCCTCGCGCAGCTGTGGCCGGACCATGACGCGACGGAATCCGGCCCGCGCTACCTGCTGCTCGACGAGCCGACCGCCGCGCTCGATCTTGCGCACCAGCACCGGCTGCTCGATACCGTGCGCGCCGTCGCGCGCGAATGGCAGCTCGGCGTGCTCGCGATCGTCCATGATCCGAACCTCGCCGCGCGGCATGCGGATACGATCGCGATGCTCGCCGACGGCACGATCGTCGCGCATGGCGCGCCGCGCGACGTGATGACGCCGGCCCATATCGCGCAGTGCTATGGCTTCGCGGTGAAGATGGTGGAAACCGGCGACGGGACGCCGCCGGTGATGGTGCCCGCGTAGCGCGGGTGTGTATCGCATGATCATTGCGTCGATCGATGCCGTGCGCTACCTTGGACGGCGGCGTTCTCTCCAGGTCTGTCGTATCGCCCCTTCGAGGAAATCCCCGTGCCGCTTCCGATGACCCGCATCATCCTGTACGTCCGCGACGTCGCGCTGCTGAAGGCGTTCTACCAACGGCATTTCGCGCTGCCCGTCGTTGAGGAAATCGACGGCGAATGGGCCGTGCTCGACGCGGGTGCGATCGAGCTCGCGCTGCATCGGGCCGGCCCGGCCTTCCGTCATGCAGCCGCATCCTCAAGCACGAACGCGAGCGCGGCCACCAGCAACGTGAAACTCGTATTCACGATCGACGCCGATATCGACACGTATCGCGACCGACTCGCCCGCGACGGCGTGACCGTGCGCGATCTGAAGCGCTACGACGGCTTTCCGTACCGGATGGTCGACGGCATCGATCCGGAAGGGAACGTCTTTCAGGTGATGCAGCCGGACTGAATGCCGGCGCGGCAAGCCCAGGCGCGAGCGCTCAATGCTCGACGTCCGCCGCGCCGAAGCTCCGCATCTTCCAGCCGAGTCGCACGGCGAGCATCCGCATCGAGAAGCCGGCCGCCAGCGCGACGAGCGTCGCGAACCCCGCGTCGATGCCGAGATACTGCATCCCGACATACAGCGCGCCGGTGACGAACGCGACGCTCGCATACAACTCCTCGCGCAGGATCAGCGGCATCTCGTTGCAGAGTAAATCGCGCAGCATCCCGCCGCACACGCCCGTGATCGCGCCGGCCAGCACGACGATGATCGGCGCCGTACCGGTCGACGCGCCGATGTCGCAGCCGATGATCGTGAACGCCGCGAGGCCGATCGCATCGACGGTGACGAACAGCGTCTTCATCCGCGCGACGTGTCGTGCCGCCCACGACGCGACGGTCGCCGCGACCAGCGTGATCACCAGGTATTCGGGATGCGCGATCCAGCCGAGCGGATAGTGGCCGAGCAGCACGTCGCGCACTGTTCCGCCGCCGAGCGCCGTCACCGCGCCGACGAGCGCGAGCCCGAAGCGGTCCATTCCGCGGCGCATGCCCATCAGCGCGCCCGACATCGCTTCCGCGACGATCGCAATCAGATAGAGCGTATGCATGGCGCGCGTCAGTCGTCGGTCCGGAACAGGTCGAGCACGCGTTCGCGCTCGGCCGCGTCGACGGCGGCGGGCATCGGTTCATCGCGCTTGCCGTTATCGCCAGGCGCATCCGGCGCATCGCTGGCTGCCGCGCCGCCGCACGCGAAGCGGCTGCGGATATACGCCGGCACGTCGGCCGTGCAGGTGCCGCGCGTGTATTCGGCGTAGACGAAATCGCCGTCCACCAGCGCGACGTCCTGCGGCGGCGTCGCCGCGACCGGCGTGCGCCCGTCGACGGCCGTCTTCATGTAGTCGAGCCAGACCGGTAGCGCGAGCGTCGCGCCGGTCGCGCGCCCCATCGGGCGCGGCGTGTCGTAGCCGAGCCACGCAACCGCGACGATGCCCGACGAATAGCCGGCGAACCATACGTCCTTCGATCCGTTCGACGTGCCCGTCTTGCCGGCCGCGTCGTCACGCCTGAGCGCGAGCGCGCCGCGTGCAGTACCGGCCCGTACGACGTCGCGCAGCATGCTGTCCATCACGAACGCATTGCGCGCCGATACGACCCGCTCGCCCGCCGGCACGGTCGCCTCGTACATCGCGCCGCCGTGACGCTGCTTCACTGACAGGATCAGGCGCGGCTCCATCCGCGTCCCGCCGTTCGCGAACACGCTGTACGCGCTCGCGAGTTCGAGCGGCGTCACGGCGCCCGCGCCGAGCGCGAGCGGCAGCGACGCCGGATTGCGCTGCGCGTCGAAGCCGAAATGCACCGCGTGCTGCTGCACGTAGCGCGCGTCGGTGGCCTGCATCAGGCTGACCGCGACCAGGTTCTTCGAGCGCACGAGCCCGCGCCGCACCGGGATGAAGCCTTCGTAGCGATTGCCGAAATTGCGCGGACGCCACGGCCGCGCGCCGGTTTCCGCGTGCGTGAGTGTGCGCTGCGTATCGTCGACGAGCACGCCGGGGAAGTAGCCCTTCTCCAGCGCCGCGGAATAGACGAACGGCTTGAAGCTCGACCCCGGCTGGCGATACGCCTGCAGCGCATGGTCGAACACGTTGCGATCGAAATCCGCGCCGCCGACCAGCGCGAGCATGTCGCCGGTGGCCGCATCGAGCGACACGAGTGCGCCTTCGAGACCGTTGCGCATATCGCGCTTCGCGCGGGACTGGCGGCTCAGCGTACGGTCGAGTGCGGCTTCGGCCGCGCGCTGGTCGCGCATCGAGATCGTCGTCGTCACGTCGAGGCCGAGCGTGTACGCGTCGTCATGAAACCGTTCGACCATCATCCGGCGCGCCCGCTCGGCGACGTACGGCGCCGCGACGATGCCGGGCGGCGGCGTGGTCGCCAATGCGATCGGCGCGTCGACGGCCGCGCGATACGTCGCCTCGTCGAGCTGGCCAAGCGCATGCATCCGGCCGAGCACGTAGTTGCGCCGCGCGGTCGCGCGCGCCGGGTTGACGACCGGATTGAATGCGGACGGCGCCTTCGGCAGCCCGGCGAGCACGGCCGCCTCGCCCGCGCTCAGCGCGTCGAGCGGCTTGCCGAAGTACACGTGCGCGGCGGCCGCGAAGCCGTAGGCGCGCTCGCCGAGATAGATCTCGTTCATGTACAGCTCGAGCAGCTTGTCCTTGCTGTATTCGCGCTCGAGCTTGGCGGCCATCAGGATCTCGGCGAGCTTGCGGCTCAGCACCTTGTCGCGCGTCAGGTAGAAGTTGCGCGCGACCTGCATCGTGATCGTGCTGCCTCCCTGCCCCGGCTGGCCCGTCACGACGTTCGCGAACGTCGCGCGCGCAAGGCCACCGATGTCGACCGGGCCGTGTTCGTAGAACTTCGCGTCCTCGGCCGCGAGCAGCGCATGCCGCATCAGCGGCGGGATGCGTTCGAGCGGCACGAACTCGCGCCGCTCGACGCCGTATTCGGCCAGCAGGTCACCATCGCGCGAGAAAATCCGCAGCGGCAAAGCGGGACGATAGACGGCCAGGTGTTCGACGGACGGCAACTGCGTCCAGATGCGATCGATCGTCCATGCGCCGATGCCCGCGCACGCGAGCGTCAGGCCGAGCAGCGCGCCCGCGAGCGTGCGCCAGATGCGACGGCGGCGCGGCGGTGTGGATGGCGGCGCGGGCGGCGGCGACGGGTTGGCGGTGGGATCGGTCATGTCGGGCTCCTTCTTCAGTGCCGCGACGGCCGGCGCGCGAGCGGCGCCGATCGGTCACGAAAGGCGCGCATTGTCGAAGGGATGGCGCGAAACCGGAACATTCTTTAGCCAAAGTTTGGCTGGCTAAATTTTATTTAGGAAAGCGCTTTAGGTCCTGCTTGGACCGGGTATGCGGGTCGGCGGCATGTCGTTGCGGGCGCGCGAGCCGGTTCGCTTGTACCATCGTCGGATGTTCGATCGATATCTTGACTTGTGGGGTCTCGTTCCCGACGGCGGCCCGATCCTGACCGCGAGCGGCGGCCTGCTGCCGGTCGTCTGGCACGCGCGGCCGGCGATGCTGAAAGTCGCCACGTGCGACGAAGAACGCCGCGGCAATGCGCTGATGGCCTGGTGGAACGGGCAAGGCGCCGCGCAGGTGTGGCAGCACGACGGCGACGCGATCCTGCTCGAACGCGCGCAGCCGGCGCCGTCGCTGGCTGCGTTGTCGGCTGCGGGCCACGACGACGATACGATGCGTATCGCCTGCGACGTCGTCGCGCGGCTGCACGCGCATCGTGCGCCGCTGGTGCCTCCGGTCGTGCCGCTGCACGACTGGTTCTACGCGCTGCTGTCGAACGATGTCGACAACGATGCGCTGCGCCGCTCGGCGGCGATCGCTCGTCAGTTGCTGGCTGGGCCGTCCGTCGACGAAGTCGTGCTGCACGGCGACATCCATCACGACAACATTCTTCATTTCGGCGATCGCGGCTGGCGCGCGATCGACCCGAAAGGGCTGCGCGGCGAGCGCGCGTTCGATTACGCGAACCTGTTCTGCAATCCTGCGCATGACATCGCGGTCGATCCCGTGCGATTCGAGCGACGCGTTGTGCTCGTGGCTGACGCCGCGGGACTCGATCGGCGCCGGCTGCTGCAGTGGATTCTCGCGTGGTCGGGACTGTCGGCCGTGTGGTTGATGGAAGACGAGTTGCCGGCCGATACGCGGCTGGCGGTTGCGATGCTTGCGGCGGGGGCGCTCGGGTTGTAACGATACGCATCGCCAATGAAAACAGGTCCGTCGCAGGTTTCTGGGGAACGCTGCGAAGACCACCGGTATTCGGCCTGTTTTAGGCACTCGACCATAAGGGCTAGATCGCCGACAATCTTCAGTACCCGCTTGCCTTTGGTCAATATCAATGAAAGTTTCGAGAGATTTCGGAATCGTTGTCCGGCGGGCTGCGCTAGCAGCCAAGAATGTCGAGCTATCCACGGTCATGGTCGAATTCAATTTTCGGGAATCTTTTGACGAATCCGATAGCCTCATATCGCTTGGCCCGTTCTTTGGAAGCGATGCGGCCGATGAGTGCACGAAGTCATTGGAGCGGCTTGGGCTGACATACATCGACGACTTTTTTGTCTTCGAGCAGTTTGTGCCCGACTGGTGTTCGTTCGAAGTATTTTGACGTGAGCGCCGATATCGAGTTTCCGAGGTCTGCTATCGGCCACAAGCTGACGTTCGATTGACACACACAGTGCATCTGAACAGCATTGACCGAGACGCATTACGCGATCTGCCTGGCGGCCGCTCCACCCATGAGCATCGAGGCCACCTAATCAGCACAGGTTTGCAGCAGGCAATCCCGCAGCCATCGGTGTGCGGGGTCCGGATCGACCTTCGGATGCCACATCATTGAGACCACGACAGGCTCGGTTTGGACGGGCAGCTCGAACGTATGCATGCCAATGCGACCTGACGCAGTCTGACGAAATGGCACGTTTGCAACAATACTGCCGCCTTGCGCCAGCGCGAGCGCAACCGGAAAACTCGATACCGTCGTTGCAACACGGCGCTTTGCGCCAAGCGCGCTCAGCAAAGCATCGATCGGGCCGTCGCGACGCCCCCTGCGCGAAACGCTCACGTGCGGGTATCGCGTGTATGCATCGATACTGACCGGATCATGGCCAGCAAGCGGGTGAGACATCGCAACCACACCGACAAAACGGTCTCTCAGTAGCGTCTGCACACGAATCTCCGGTCCACTTTTCCCAAGCACCCCAACTTCGATATCCGCCTTGTCCTCTCGCAGCGCGGTGGCGTCCTTCTCGTCCTGCATGGAAAAGCGCAGGTGAACGCCCGGCGCTGCCGTAGTGACGATGTCGAGTAGCTTCGCACCGAATTCCGTCGCAAATCCCTCGTTACAGCGGATGGTGAAGGTTTGCGTCAGCGATGCAGGGTCAACGAGCTCGGCCCGCGTGAGGATGTCCTGCGCCATTGCCAGCATGTCGAGTACGCGGGGATGCAATGACAAGGCACGAGGTGTCGGAATCAGCGAACGGCCGGCCCGGATGAGGATAGGGTCCCCGAACGCGTCGCGCACTCGGCTCAGGGTGCGGCTCATGGCGGATTCGCTCAGATGCAGACGTTTTGCCGCCTTGACAACGCTGCGCTCTGCTACCAGAACGCTGAACGCCTTGAGTAAGTTGAGATCGGCCGACATCCAGGTTTGACGTTTCATGGCAGGCGTTTGACGCAATGTGCACTTCGGGATTTTGCACTGGTGCGCGCCGCGAGGCCAATCAATACTTGATTCCAGCAGCTGGACCTTCCTGGGCCGGGGCTGCGCAGGCACATCTCGATCGCCAGAGGTAAATATGCAAATTGAAAAACCGGTCCAAACCGCGGGAAGCCACGACGGTTTCCCTGAGTTCATCTCCGATTGCTGGCAGGACCATACCCACCACCCCAAAGCCATCCGCACAAAATTGCATCGATTTCTTGCAGCCAACGCAAAAATTGAGCATCTCGTCGAACTATCGGCCCTTGCATGCCATATCAACGCCGAACATCTCGGGGACTGGCAATCGGTCATGGACTACTACGTCAGGTTGGATACCGCGTTTCCATCGTTGCCGAAGGAGGTCCGACATCGACTCAGGCGGCAGCGAGCAATCATCACAAAGGCTCTGGACGTGCGCGCCGACCTTGCCGGATTCGACGAGAGGGACGTGTTGTACATAACCGCATTGGCGCTGCCTGCCGCTACGCTGCAGATCGATGCTTCGGCAGGACAAGCCCTGCTTTCGCAAGTCATGGCATTGCTCGATATGATTGGCTCGGAAGCGGCCGAGCGGAGGCTGGTCGCCGTCGTCACAGCCAATCTGACGTGCGACATCGTCCAGAAGTATGAGCTTCCAGCGGACATGCGAGCGCTGTTGCTCCGCGTTGCGAAAACCAGCCATGAGCTTTGGAATCTTGTCGGCGACGCGTCGGACAGGTCTCGTTCAGCCTACCGCCTTTCCCTGGCGTACGTGCGCTCCGACGAACCGGTCGGCAACGGTAGTGGACGCTATCCGCGTTTCAGTCACATTGAAGCTTAGCCTCGACGTTCGGCCGGTCAGGCTCACGTTCTGTGATGGGCTTTCGTGGTTGGGGGCGATCATACCGATCCTCACCGGCCTGGCGCACGCGCTAAGATCCAGTTCCGATTGAGGTGACCGTGTCGAGTGGCACCTTTGGAGAAAACGGAAAGACCGCTTCGGGTCGCCACCCGACATCCAAGGAAACCCGCGCGGAACCCCGAAAAAAAACCCGCCGGCTCACACCGGCGGGTTTTCATATCCAACTTGCGCGACGCTTCAGCGCGCCGGATTCAACGTCAGGTTCATGTGACGGTTCACATCCTTGTACAGCAGATAACGGAACCGCCCAGGCCCACCCGAATAACATGCCTGCGGACAGAACGCGCGCAGCCACATGAAGTCGCCGGCTTCCACCTCGACCCAGTCCTGGTTCAAGCGATAGACAGCCTTGCCTTCCAGCACATACAGGCCGTGCTCCATCACGTGCGTTTCGGCGAACGGAATCACGCCGCCCGGCTCGAACGTCACAATGTTCACGTGCATGTCGTGACGCATGTCGCTCATGTCGACGAAGCGCGTCGTCACCCATGCGCCGTTGGTGCCCGGCATCGGGATCGGCTCGACGTCCTGCTCGTTGGTCACGAACGCGTCCGGCAGCGGAATGCCGTCGACGGCCTGGTAGTGCTTGCGCACCCAGTGGAAACGCACCGCGGCATCGCTGACGTTGTGCAGCGTCCAGTCCGCGCCCGGCGGAATGAACGCGTAACCGCCCGGCTTCAGCGTGTGCTTCTGGCCTTGCAGCGTCAGCTCGGCTTCGCCTTCGACGACGAACAGCACGGCTTCGGCGTTCTTGTCCTGCTCGGGCTTGTCGCTGCCGCCGCCCGGATTCACTTCGACGATGTACTGCGAGAAGGTTTCCGCGAAACCCGACAGCGGGCGGGCGATCACCCACAGGCGCGTGTGGGTCCAGAACGGCAGCCAGCTCGTGACGATGTCGCGCATCACACCCTTAGGGATCACCGCGTACGCCTCGGTGAACATCGCGCGATCGGTCAGCAGATCCGTCTGCGGCGGGTGGCCGCCATGCGGCGCGTAATACGTTGTCTTAGACATATTGCATCCAGGCAATGGGTTGGTCCGGCCCCGGGCGCAAACGGCATCGGGCGGTTCGCATGCGTGTGGGGCACGCATGCGACGGCGGGACATCGTTGCCGGGGTGGCTTGAAGGCGCATGCGCCTTCGGTCGGTCGGCCAGGCTTCGCGTCGGGTCCGTCCGGTTCAGCGGACACGGCGGCCCGGGTTGTCGGGCCGGCGGCCGGGCCGCGACGCTCGCCGGTCAGGCGGCGAGGCGCGGATGGCGGCACGGTTCGGCTCCGTACGCGAGCATCGCCGACGATAGCGAAGTCGATTGCGATCGACCAATTAAATGTTGCGATGACATCCATTCGATTTCCCACTATCGGCCGGCGGCCACGATACGCGGTCGGCATGCGTTGCGCGGCGTGCCGACTATCAGGGAAATCCTGACAGCGGCGATGTTCGCGCAATGCGCCAGCGCGGCAACGCGGCAACGCGGCGAGACACGCGCTGGTCTCGATGCATCCCGTTACGCAGGGCGAGGCGAAAGCAGTCGATACGTGCGCGGCAGCGGATCGCGGCGTGAGGGTCGCACGGAGACGGTCACGTCAGGTTGGAACGAGCCGACGTGTCGAAGAAAAAGCAGGCGTGATTCGGCCAACCCCGTCCGCGCGCATTGGGACGCGGCACGCGATATCGTCGAGAAGCGGAGAAAACAGCAGGAGGAGAATTGCCGGCCCGTCGATCGGGCATTTGGCAGCGGCTGATTGAAACCGGAAGAGAATCGCCGGTCTGGCCGGCGAAGCGGCCCGGCAGAGCGCCGGGCTGAAGCTCGCGTCGGGATACCGACGCCGTCGGCGCGCCGGTGCGCGAGTCGCGCACCGTGCCGCGCCAGCGACGATCAGTCCCAGTCGCGGTGGTGACGATGCTTGCGGTGACGGTAGCCGCGGTCGCCGTGATCGCGATCGTACGAGCTGCGCGACATGTTGCCGCCGAGCGCCGCGCCGGCACCGCCGCCGACCGCCGCACCCAGCAGGCCGCCCGTGCGGCCGCCCATCGCGTTGCCTGCCGCGGTACCCGCGCCGCCGCCGAGGGCGCCGCCGATGATCGCGCCGGTGCGCTCGCGACGGTTCGACGTCACCGCGCCGCCGGCGCCGCCGCCGATCGCGCCACCGATGACGGAGCCGGTGCTACCGCCGACTGCGCCGCCGACCGCTGCGCCGGCAACCCCGCCGAGCGCGCCGCCGAGCGCGTTGTTCAAGTCACCGGCCATTGCCGGCAGTGCAGTCGCGCCGGTCAACGCGGCGACGACGAGAGCGGGGGCGATTTTCTTCCACATTCCCGTATTCTTCCTTGTTCGCAATTCTGGTTATCGAGGTCCGCTCGGTACGACGATCTGAATCGATCGACGTCGGGCCAGGCATTGTGCCGGACTGCGGACCAATTCATTTCAATGAGCTTGCGGCGAAGAATAGCACCGGTCCCGCATTCCTGCCGTAGACATTGTGGTAACAAGTTGTTTACGAATCACAGACATTCAACGTGCCCGCCGAATCCGGCTGAAACCCTTGCCGGGATTTGCTCCGGCGGCAGTCTGACCCCACGTCGCGACACGCCGATCATGCACGCAGTCGCACGTTCGAGACACACGTGGCAACACATCCGCACACGCCGGTAACGGGCATCCGAACGACGGTAAGAGAAAAGATGACGGGGTCAGTACACGCCGGGCAGCAACCGCCACGTCCGCGCGCAATACGCGTCGTATTCGGCGCCGAATTGCGAACGCAGCAATGCTTCCTCCGAGCGGATTCGCGCGACGAGCGGCACGAGCGTCAGCACGACCAGCAGTACGCCGACGCCCGAGCGGAACACCAGCGCCCAGCCGAGCGAATTGATGACCAGGCCGAGATAGCTGGGATTGCGGATGCGGCTGTAGATGCCGCCGGTCACGAGCGTATGGCCCGGCTGGATCGCGACGAGCCCGCTGAAGCGTTTGCCTAGCACGAACACGGGCCACATGCGCAGCACGCCGCCCGCGAGGTACAGCCCGACGCCGATCCAGCGCACCGTATCGCCGCCGAAAGTCCAGACGTCGAACCGGTCGGTCAGCGCCGGCAGGTACGCGAGCAGGAAGCCGCTCACCCCGAAGGCCGCGAGCACCCAGCGGTTGTCGCGGTTCTCGCGTTCGCCGCTGCTCAGGTTGCCTTCGGTGAACAGCGCGGCGACGGCCATCACAAGGGTCGCGATCGCGACGACGGTCAGTTGCGGATGCGAGAAGAACGCGGCGAACCCGCCGCTGCCGAGCACGGCGAGCCCGAGATAGACGAGCGTGGCTACGCTCGACAGGACGATGACCTTGGGGGTGACTGTCATGACGGCCTCGCGGGGATGCGCTTTCCTGTGAAGTATAGGAACTGCGCACACCGGGTGCCGTGCGCGGCCGTCATGCGGCGCGGAAGTTCGCGCGCATCGTCAGGCCGAAGACGGCCGACCGGGCCAGGACGGCCGGCCGGCGCGCCGCGACGGGTCAGCGAATACGGAAGTTGCCGCCGATCCCGACACTGACGGGCGGCGCGTAATACGCGGGCGCATAGCCGTAGTAGGCCGGCGCGGGCGCGTAGCCGTACGGCGGCGCGACGTAGCAGCCGGACAGGCCGCCGATCAGGGCAAGCATGATGAGAAGTCTGGACATGGTTCGGTTCCCGGCGCGAAAGACCAATGGCACCGCGCGAAGGCCGCGCCGCCGCACCACGCGGCGGCCGGCACGAAGAGGCAACGCCCCTTCCTGTCGCTCGATGAAACGATGCGCGGAGTCTAGCGCCGGGCGTGGCCGGCCGAGTTTCCCGGGCCGTTACACGTGTTACCCCGTGTGACCGCTGAAACAGGCTGGGTCGGCGCAACGGCCCGCCGGTGGGCGGCGGCCGCGCCGACAGCGCTGGGGCTGTTACACGAAGCGGGCACGAATGCGCTGCGCGAGCGCTTCGAGCGTCGCCGCGTCGGCGACGTCGCGCGCATGCATCCGCAGCTCGGCGCCTTCCCAGCGCGGAATCACGTGGAAATGCACGTGCGGGACGGTCTGGCCGGCTGCCGCGCCGTTGAACTGGCCGATGAACACGCCGTCCGGCTCGAGCGCCGCGCGCACCGCCGCCGCGACGCGCTGCGTCATGCGGATACCGGCCGCGGCCGCGTCGCCGGACAGCTCGAAGATCTGCGCGGCCGGCTCCTTCGGGATCACGAGCACGTGACCGTCGGCCTGCGGCATCAGATCCATGATCGCGAGCGTCGCGTCGTCTTCGGCGACCTTCACGCACGGCAGTTCGCCGCGCAGGATTCGGGCGAACGGGTTGTTGTTGTCGTAGGACATGGCGTTTTCCGATCTCGGTTGGACAATTGGACTGGGAGAACAATGCCGGACGATTATCGGCCGATGGCCGGCCCGATATCAACTCGCCCGCCACGCGACGCCGGCCGAACCGTCGGGCACGCGGCAGCGCGAACGCCTGCGACCGTCATCACCGTCGCGCGTCACGCGTCACGCGTCACGCGTCACGCGTCACGCGTCACGCGGCCGCGATTGCACCGCCGCGCCCGAACCTGCGACACTGCCGGATCGTTGCCGGCCGGCACGCCACCGAGGACGCTCGCGCATGACGATTCCCCTCAAGAAGCTGATGCTGCGCGGTGTCGCGCTCGCGCTCGTAGCCGCGATCGGCTACACGGGATATATGCTGTCCCGGCTCGCGCCGATCGCGACCGGCTATGCGGCCAAGGCGCTGTGTTCGGGCGTGTTCGTGTCGGGCCGCCCGGCCGCGTCGGTGATCGACGTCGACATCATGGCCGGCGTCCATCCGTTGCTGAAACTGGTGCGACCGTCGCTCGATCCCGACCATCATCGTGCGGTGGCGACCTTCGCCGGCTTCGCCGAACGCGAAGCCGACTTCCGGCCCGGGCTCGGCTGCACGCTCGCTCTTGGGGCCCCGACCGGCGCGGCGGCGGCCACCTTGCCCGCCGCGTTGCCGCCCCTCCCCGATCCACCGCCCGCGCAGGTCGAGCCGCCCGCACCGGCCTCGCCGCCCGCCGGCGTCGACGCGCACCAGTTGCAGGCCGCGCTCGACCGCGCATTCGACGAACCCGATCCGGCGCGGCCGCGGCGCACGCGCGCGGTCGTCGTGATGTGGCGCGGCCACGTGATCGCCGAACGCTATGCGCCCGGCTTCACGGCCGATACGCCGCTGCCCGGCTGGTCGATGACGAAGACCGTCACGGCCGCGCTGGTCGGCGCGCTGGTCGCGCAACACAAGCTGTCGCCGGACGCGTCGGCGCTGCTGCCCGAATGGCGCGGCAGCGGCGATCCGCGCGCGGCCATCACGCTCGACGAGCTGCTGCGGATGACGAGCGGCCTGCAGTTCAACGAGGACTACGACGACCCGCTGTCCGACGTCGCGGTGATGCTGTTCACGCAGCCCGATACCGCGCGGTTCGCGTCGGCGAAGCCGCTGGCCGCGACGCCCGGCGCGCGGTGGTCCTACTCGAGCGGCACGAGTGCGATCGTGGCACGCGTGATGCGCGAAGCGCTGGGCGGCAGCGACGCGGACTATCTTGCGTTTCCGCGCCGCGCGTTGTTCGCGCCGCTCGGGATGCGCAGCGCGGTGTTCGAACCCGACGCGTCCGGCACGCTCGTCAGCGCGTCGTACATGTATGCGAGCGCACGCGACTGGGCGCGCTTCGGGCAGCTTCTGCTGCAGGACGGCGTGTGGAACGGGCAGCGGCTGCTGCCGGAAGGCTGGGTGCGCTACCTGACGCGCGCGACGCCGCAGTCGTCGCGGCAGGAATTCGGCGCGCAGCTGTGGGTCAAGGTGCCGGAGCCGTTCAACGAACGCGATCCGCACGCGCGGGCGATGCCGGCCGACGCGTTTCATGCGGTCGGCCATGAAGGCCAGTTCGTGAGCGTGGTGCCGAGCCGCGAGCTGGTGGTCGTGCGGCTCGGGCTGTCGCGGCCGGAAGCCGCGTGGAATCACGAGGCGTTTCTCGCCCGCGTGCTCGATGCGGTGCCGGCGCCCGGTGCGTGACGACGGAAGGCGCGCCGGTGAATCGATCGTGAAGCGGCGGCGATTGCACTACCGCCGCTTCAAGCGCGACCCGCGCTGCGTTACGGATTCGCGCTGCCGCCGTATTGCTTGAAACCTTCACGCGTCGCGAGACGTTCGACATAGCGCGACACCGCCGGCAGGTCCGGATGCTCGAACGGCGTGCCGAACCAGCGGTTCGCCGACAGGCCGATCGGAATATCCGCGAGCGTGAAGGTGTTGCCGGCCACGTACGCGCCGGTCCTTTCGAGTTGCGCATTCAGCACGCGCATGTGCGTCGTCCAGCCGGCGATCGACTGTGCGATGCCGTTCGGATCCTGGTGGTCGGGCGACTTGCGCACGAGGCCGAGGAAGGCGCCGACCCACGAGCGGTTCAGGTCCGAACCCTGCCAGTCGATCCACTGGTCGACCCGCGCACGCGCCTGCGGCTCGGCCGGATACAGCGCATCGCCGCCGTAGCGGTTCGCGAGGTAGCGGATGATCGTGTTCGATTCCCAGAGCACGAAATCGTCGTCCTTGATGACGGGCACGAGCGCGTTCGGATTCAGCGCGAGATAGGCCGGATCGTGGGTCGTGCGGAAGCCCGCGCCCCAGTCTTCCTGTTCGAACGGCAGGTTCAGTTCGGTGCACAGCCACAGCACCTTGCGGACGTTGATGGACGGAATCTTGCCGAGGACGTGCAGCATGCAGTCTCCTTGAGAGGTCGGGTGCGGCGTGTTCGGGGCGCACGGCACGCTCCGAACGCGTTCACGCCGATTTATACACGACCGCGCGGGAAACGGCAGACCGCGGGCGCGAAATCGGTGTGCGGCCGGTTCGTCAGGTCACGCAGCGCGTGCTCGGCGGTCGGGAAGCGGAACATGAACCCGTCCTGATGCAGGCGTGCCGGCATCACGCGCTGCCCGTCCAGCAGCAGCTCGGCCATCTCGCCCATCGCGGCGCGCAGCGGCGCGGCCGGCATGTGCAGAAATGCGGGGCGGCGCAGCACCTTCGTCACGACCTGCACGAATGCGCGCTGGGTCAGCGGCACCGGTGCGACCGCGTTGTAGACGCCGTGCATGCCCGGATTCGACATCGCGCGCGCCACGATTCGCAGCACGTCGTCGCGGTGAATCCAGCTCATCACCTGCGCACCGTCGCCGAAGCGGCCGCCCAGCCCGAAGTAATGCGGCAGCAGCATCGGGCGCAACGCCCCGCCGGGGCCGAACACGATGCCCAGCCGCAGCACCACCGCGCGCACGCCGTGGCGTTCGAGCGGCTCGGCGGCCGCCTCCCACCGCCGGCACAGATCCGACATGAAACCGGTGCCTGCGCTGCTGCCTTCGTCGAGCCGTTCGTCGCCCGGCCGCACGCCGTAGTAGCCGATCGCGGACGCCTGGATCCACGTGCGCGGCTTGACCTCGGCGGTTTCCACCCAGCGCATCAGCGCCTGCGTCACGCCGACGCGGCTGGCGAGCAGCAGCGCCTGCCGGCGCTTGCTCCAGCGCGCGCCCAGCACCGGCGCGCCGGCGAGATTGACGACCGTGTCGAAGCGCTCGTGCGGCTGCAACTGGTCGATGGACGTCACGCTGCGCACGCGGCCTTGAAAGAGGTAGGCGGCGCGCAGCGGATCGCGCGCCAGCAACGTGACCGTCTGCCCTGCGTCGAGCAGCTGGTTGACGAGCGTTTCGCCGATGAAGCCGGTGCCGCCGGTGACGAGCATGTGGCCGGGCCGCTGCCCCGCGAACGGGTTGGCGTCCGGCGCGCGGCGCGCGAGGCGGCACGCGGCGATCCCGTCGCGCACGCCCGATACCGTCACGCCGACGGCAAACAGGTTGAGCAGCCAGCCGCGCCAGCCGACGTCGATCGCGTGCAGCGCCGTCGGCTCGGCCGCCCACGCGGCGAGTTGCATCGCGATCATCCCGAACAGCGCGCCGCCGTTGACGGCCAGCAGCGTGTGCAGCACGCGCTCGGTCGCCGGCAGCTTGCGGCTCTGGTCCTCGACGAGGAAATCCCACAACGTCAGCACCACCTCGACGAACACGACCGCCGCGAGGGCCGCGACCCACGCGCCATGAAATGCGACGTTCGCGATCGACGCGAACACGAGGCCGTAGAGCACGGACCGTACCGCGTGAATCGTCAGTTCGAGCCGCGCGCGCGGGCTGTGCGGCAGGTCCTGCGTGAGTTCGTGATGGTAGAGCGTATCGAATGCGCCCATCGCGCCCTGCACGATCAGCAGGTTGAGCGCCCAGTCGAAAGCAGGCAACGTGTTCATGCGGTATCCCTCCTCCACAGCCAGACCAGCGGCGGCACCATCGCGACGAGCGCGACGACGTCGATCACTACATGGCCCCACACCTGCGCCTGCCACGACAACAGCATGTCCTGCGGCGCCCAGATCAACAGGCCGGCCAGCAGCCAGCCCCATACTTCCCGTTTCCGTAACCGGTTGCCGAGATGGACGAGCGCGAGCATCCAGACCGCGGCGCACTGCACCGTCGCGCCGAGCAGCGACATCCACCAGACCTGCTGGGCGCGCGCGGCTCCGGGTGCCGCTGCCGACCAGAAATGCCGCTCGATGCCGCGGTGATACGCGTCGAGCCAGGATGCGCCCGCGATCCACGGGAGCACCACGCCGACGAGCAGATGCACGATTGCGGCTGCGTACATCCAGCGCACGACGATGCGGCGCGGGATGTCTTGTGGCGGGCGATTCGCTGCTGCGCTTTCGGCGTTCCTGCCGATGCTGCACGTACCGCCTTCGCAGCAGGCTTCTGCGCGATACCCGAGCCACCGCGATACCGCTTGCCGATTGCCCGCCAGGCGGCGATACAGCGATGCGAATACGGCACGCATCGCCGGCACGCGAAGCAGCCGGACGAGCCCGCGACGGCCGAGTAGCGTGTGAGCAGCGAGGATGCTGTCGATGCCGGTCAGCATGCGTCCGTCGGGTAGACGCGCATGCAGTTCGCGATTCAGCGCGGGCAGGTCGACGTCCAGCGGCACCGGATCGAAACCCGGCTCGGCGATGTCGACGAACGCGAGCCGGTGTCGCACGTCGTGCTCGCCGAGACGCCGGATTTCCGCGACGCATAACGGACATCGCCCATCGAAATACAGCACCAATTCATTTGCATTCATGCTTTGCACTCCTTCTTGTTTTCTCAAGCATCATGAATCGATCGACTGCTGTCCCGCGTACGCCGTCGCTCCCGTGCGACGACGACCGGCTTACATCGGCTTGACCACCATCAGGAAATAGACGGTCAGCATCGCGAAGAACGCCGGATAGCCGAGCAGTTCCCAGCGCTTCGCGTAGCGCCAGTAGCGCGCCGGCAATGCGGCATCGCCGTTCGCGTGCGCAAGCTTCGCCATCGATGCAAGTTCGAGTTGCAGCCAGACGACCGGCAGCCAGCACGCACCGGCAACCGCGTACAGCACGATCGACGCGAGCAGCCACGGCGTATGCCACGGCCAGCCCGCCGTGTGCGCGAGCCACAGCCCGGACGCCGGCTGGAAGATCACGGCCGGCGTCGTGAACCACCAGTCCGCGCGCACCACGAGCCGCGACACGGCCGCGATCGCGGGCACCGACCGCGTGCGGTTCGCGAAGAACAGGTAGAACGCGGTGCCGAACCCCGTGCCGACCAGCAGCACCGAGGACAGGATGTGAAGGGCCTTGATGACGAGATAGGTGTTCATGCTTGTTCTTCTTCTGAATAGAGGATCAACAGGATGGCGAGAATCGGCACGTTCTTGAGCACGGGGCCGAACGGTTCGGCCAGCAGGCCCGGCATCGTGACCGCGATGACCGCCGAGTACGCGACGATCAGCGCCGCCTGCGCGGCCCACAGGCGCCGCGACGGCGCGACGACGGTCGCGATCCCGAACGCGAAATCCACCGCGCTGGCCGCGTAGAGCGCGATCAGCGCGGGCATGCCCGTCAGGTGCGCGGGCGCAAGCAGCGCGAGGCTCGCGTGCAGCGGATGGATGAATGCGCTGGCGATGGCCGTCCAGATCCACACGATCGCGAGCGCGCCCAACAGCAACGGGCGCCGCCACATCGCGAGCGCGTCGCGGCGCAACGCGGCGGCTTCCGCGCCGATGAAGCTGTCGATGCCGCGCGGCGGCCGGCCGAGCACGGCCGCGGTGGCCACCGGATCGCCGGTGTTGCCGCCGCGCAGCATCGTCCACGTGTCGCGCGTCAGCATCGCCCCCGGCCACACGCCGAGCAGCGCGGCCGCCGCGCCGACCAGCCGGCCCGGCAGCGTCACGCGGGCCGCCGGCGGAAATCCGAGCGCGGCGCGATAGGCGGCCAGCATCTCGCGGTATTCGACTTCGTCGCGGCCGACCACGTCGATCACGCGGCGGGCTCGCGCCGGCGGCGAATCGCTCGGCTGCATCACGAGCCGCGCGACGACTTCGGCGAGATCATCGACATGCACCGGGCGCAGTCGCTGATGCCCGCCTGCCGGCAGCACGTGCACGGGCAGGCTCGCGAGCATCCGGAAAAACCGCGCGGACGCGCCGGCCGCCCCGTAGACGAGCGCGGGGCGCACGATGCGGAAGTCGATCGGCAGCGTCTGCAGGAAACGGTCGGCCGCCTGCTTGCTCGCGAAGTACCGCGTGTCGCCGCGCTCGACGCCGAGCGCCGAGATCTGGATCACGCGCCGCACGCCGGCCCGGCAGCACGCGGTAAAGAGCGCGCTCGGCGCGGCGCGATGCACGGCATCGAGCGTCGCGCCGCGTCGATCGGCCAGCATGCCGACCGCGTTGATCACCACGTCGACGCCCTTCAGCCGCGCGAGCCACGCGTGCGGATCGACGTCGTGCGCGAAGTCGATCGCGACGTCGTACGGGCCGGCCGCGTGACGCACGCCGCGCAGCACGCGATGCCCGCCGGCTTCGAGCTGCGCGCACAGCGCCCGCCCGATGAAGCCGTTCGCGCCGCAGACGAGCACGGTCACGCCGCGTACGCCGGTGCGCTCGGGCGGGCAGATCGACGGCAAGGCTGCGTTCATTTTCACTCTCTATTTACAGTTATTTCTGTACAGACAGAAATAACAACCCCGAAAAAAGCGGGCTGCGTGCCCGCTCTCCCGTTACCGCTTACTTCGACGGCTTGCGCCTGACCGTCTGGCTGATCTTCGCGCCGATGCCGAGCGCCTTCATCAGCGTATCGGGCTTGAGCCGCAGCATTTCGTCCGACCAGGTCGTCAGCGTCTCGACGAACTGCAGCGTGTCGCGGATGCGCTGTTCGGTCTCGCGGCTCTCGTTCGCGATCTCCGGGCTCGTCAGGCAATCGCGCAGCACCGTGAGCGTCGGCTCGATCTCGCGCTGCCGCCGCCCTTCGACGATCAGCTTGAACAATTCCCAGATGTCGGTCGACGTCTCGAAGTGGTCGCGGCGGTCGCCGAGCACATGCACGACCTTCGCGAGCCGCCACGCCTGCAGCTCCTTCAGGCTCGTGCTGACGTTGGAGCGCGCGACGTTGAGCGTCTCGGCGATCTCGTCGGCCGCAACCGGCCGTCCGGCCAGGTAGAGCAACGCGTGAATCTGCGAGACGGTGCGGTTGACGCCCCACCGCGAGCCCATTTCGCCCCAGTGGAGAATGAATCGTTCGGCAATCGGTGTGAGTTCCATGGTGGGGAATTTAGTTTTTTCAGTTATTTCTGTCAAGAGAGAAATAACCGGGCGATCCGGCACCTTCCGGTCGCGCCCGCCCGCGATCGGCCGCTTCCTTTACAATGCGCGGGATTTTTCCGATTTCAGGCCGTCCCCGCCTTTCAGACAAGAGGTTTCCATGATCATCAAACCGCGCGTGCGTGGCTTCATCTGCGTGACGACTCATCCGGTCGGCTGCGAAGCCAACGTCAAGGAACAGATCGACTACGTGACTTCGCACGGCCCGATCGCCAATGGCCCGAAAAAGGTGCTCGTGATCGGCGCGTCGACCGGCTACGGCCTCGCCGCCCGGATCTCGGCCGCATTCGGCTCGGGCGCGGACACGCTCGGCGTGTTCTTCGAGCGTGCCGGCAGCGAGACGAAGCCGGGCACGGCCGGCTGGTACAACAGCGCCGCGTTCGAGAAATTCGCCGCGGAAAAGGGGCTGTATGCACGCAGCATCAACGGCGACGCCTTCTCCGACAAGGTCAAGCAGGTCACGATCGACACCATCAAGCAGGATCTCGGCAAGGTCGATCTGGTCGTCTACAGCCTCGCCGCACCGCGCCGTACGCACCCGAAGACCGGCGAAACCATCAGCTCGACGCTCAAGCCGGTCGGCAAGGCCGTCACGTTCCGCGGCCTCGACACCGACAAGGAAGTAATCCGCGAAGTGTCGCTCGAACCGGCGACGCAGGAAGAGATCGACGGCACCGTCGCGGTGATGGGCGGCGAGGACTGGCAGATGTGGATCGACGCGCTCGATGAAGCCGGCGTGCTGGCCGACGGCGCGAAGACCACCGCGTTCACGTACCTCGGCGAGCAGATCACGCACGACATCTACTGGAACGGCTCGATCGGCGAAGCGAAGAAGGATCTCGACAAGAAGGTGCTGTCGATCCGCGACAAGCTGGCCGCGCACGGCGGCGATGCGCGCGTGTCGGTGCTGAAGGCCGTCGTCACGCAAGCCAGCTCGGCGATCCCGATGATGCCGCTGTACCTGTCGCTGCTGTTCAAGGTGATGAAGGAAACCGGCACGCACGAAGGCTGCATCGAGCAGGTGTACGGGCTCCTGAAGGACAGCCTGTACGGCGCGACGCCGCACGTCGACGAAGAAGGCCGCCTGCGCGCGGACTACAAGGAACTCGATCCGCAGGTGCAGGACAAGGTCGTCGCGATGTGGGACAAGGTGACGAACGAGAACCTGTACGAGATGACCGACTTCGCGGGTTACAAGACGGAGTTCCTGCGCCTGTTCGGCTTCGAGATCGCCGGCGTCGACTACGACGCGGACGTGAACCCGGACGTGAAGATCCCGGGCATCATCGACACGACGGTCTGACGCGTCGATCCGCCGCCGCGCTCACGGCGCGGGCGGCGGGTTCGCACGACCGGCGGCGTCAACGCGGCGCCGGTTCTTCCAGATAGACGCCCGACGACAGCGTGGCCTTCACCTGCCGCGTGAACTCGTCGGTCGACACTTCCTCCGCCCCCGCTTCGATGGCGTCGTACGCCTGACGCACGACGTCGGCCGGCGTGGCCTTCGGCACGTCGAGGCCGGCCGTCAGGTCGGTATCGATGAAACCGGCATGCAGCCCGACGACCTGCGTGTGCTGCTCGCGCAGCGAATGGCGCAGCCCGTTGGTCAGCGCCCATGCGGCCGATTTCGACACGCCGTAGCCCGACAGGATCGGCCGGTTCACCCAGCTCGCGACCGACAGGATGTTCAGGATCGCGCCGCCACCGTGGGCCGCGAGGGTGCCCGCGAACGCGCGCGACATCGCCAGCATCCCGAACACGTTGGTCTCCAGGTGCGCGCGCAATGCGTCGACGGCGCCCTCGTCGGTCAGGCTGCCGAGCCGCGCGATGCCGGCATTGTTGATCAGCAGCGTGACGTCGCGCGCCGCATCGGCCGCCGCGGCGACCGCCGCCGGATCGGTCACGTCGAGCTTCACGGGCACGACGCCCGGCAGCGTCACGCTGGCCGGATCGCGCGCGCCCGCGTAGACCTTCCGCGCGCCCCGTTCGAGCGCCTGCTTCGCGAACTCGAGGCCAAGCCCGCGGTTCGCGCCCGTGATGAAAACGACTGCACCTTCGATCTTCATGACCCTTCCTTTCGGAGATTGAATCCCGCGCGTGCCGGTTCGCCGCACGCCCGGAATCCGGTGAAAAACCACGCTGCCATCGTGTACCGAACCGTTGCCCCGCCGGTGCCGACAGCCGGGCCGTCCCGCCGCCCGCGCCTCGCCGCACCCCAGACCCCGACCGACTTCGATCCATGCTGCGCCGGTTGCTTCGCTTCGTCCGCGAAGTCGGCTACACTCGAATCTCAATGTCGATCACCATCGTCTTTGCGATGCATGGTGCCAGCGCGACTTCGGCACGTCAATGGTGATCGCCATTGTGTTTTCAATCGACGCAATTGCAGGAATGAGGGAGGGATCGATGGGCGTCTCGAGACAACAGGCGGCGGAAAACCGCCACGCGATCGTCGCGGCCGCCGAGCGGCTGTTCCGGCTGCGCGGCGTCGACGCCGTCGGGCTGACGGAATTGATGAAGGAAGCCGGCTTCACGCAGGGCGGCTTCTACAACCATTTCAAGTCGAAGGACGCGCTGGTCGCCGAAGTGATGGACAAGGCGATGCAGGATCGCGCGGATTCGCCGAACGCCGGCAGCGTCGCGAAACAGGTAACGGCGTACCTGTCGGGCGCGCATCGCGACAACGTCGAGGGCGGCTGCCCGCTGTCGGGCTTCGCGGGCGATGCGCCGCGGCTGACCGACGCGGCGCGCGCCTGCTACACGCGCGGCGTCGCCGCGTATCTCGAGCGACTGGAACGCATGGTGGCCACGGAAGGCTCGGCCGCGGCCGACGCGCGCGACGACGCGATCGCCGTTCTCAGCCAGATGGTCGGCGCGCTCGTGCTGTCACGCGCTGTCGCCGGCACCGATCCCGCGTTGGCCGACGAGATTCTCGATGCGGCGCGCCGCACGCTCGTCGGGCAGCCGGACGATCCAGCCGCCGTGCCGGCATAGCGGCTCATCGGCATTCGCGCGCGACCGCGTCGCCATCGCGCGCTATCGGACTGCCCGCGCGGCGTCCCACAGCGGCTGCGCACCGCGCGCCGCATTCCACGCGGCAAACTGCGTGCGCCACGATTCGAACGGCTGCGCGAGCGGATGGCGCGGGTCGTCGCTGAGCGCATACGCCATCCCTTCGATCAGCCAGCGCGGCTTCGTCACGACGGCGAGGTTGCCGAGCACTTCCGCCTGCCGGTGATGGATCAGCTCGTGCGCGAGAAAGTAGGTCTGCCAGCCGCGCGGCGCGATCACCACGCCGAAATCGCCGAGCGTCAGCCCCGCGCGCGCGCCGAGGCCGAACGCATCGGCGCACGTGCGCGTCGAGCAGAACACGACGCGCGGCGCGGCCCGGAACGGGCCGACGGCCGCCGCCGCGCGCGCGGAGCCGTCGCGATAGAGCTGCTGCGCCGCGCCGAGCTTCGCGACATCGTCCGTGCAGATGTCGGCGCTCGGGCACGACACGCCCGGAATCAGCGCGGGCGCGACGACGCGCAACGGCTTGACGAGCGCATACGCGGCAATCGGCAGCGCGACGAGCAGGCCCGTGAGGGCGAAAGCGACGTGGGCGCGTTTCATCGAGGCGGCGGTTCGACGGATGCCATTACGCGAGCTGCTTGTGGAAAAACGTCGTCGCGCACAGCGCGCCGTCGGGCATCAGCGCATAGTTCGGCACGACGCCGACGCGCTGCCAGCCGGCCCGCTCGTACAGCCGTTCGGCGTCGCCGCCCGTCACCGTGTCGAGCACGAGCACGGTCTTGCCGGCGTCGCGCGCGGCCGCTTCGGCGGCCGCCATCAGCCGCGCGGCGACGCCCTGCCGGCGCGCGTACCGCGACACGAGCATCTTCGCGATGTCCGCGCGATGCGGCTGGTTCTCCGGCTGCGCGGTTACGACCTGCACGGTGCCGACGATCCGGCCGGACGCATCCTCGGCGACGAGCAGGATGCGCTCGTCGTTCGCGACGCCCTCGGCCACGCGCGTCCAGAACGCGACGGCGGTCGGCCGCGCGATCGGCAACATGAAGCTGACGGATGCGCCACCTTCGACGCAATCGATCAGCACGTCGGCCAGCGCGTCGACACAAGCCATCGCTTCGCTCGCGCCGACGCGGCGCACGGTAACAGGTTCGGTCATGCCTTCTCCGGTAGTCAGGTGGGCCGCACGCACGGGTTCGGCGTGGGCCGGAATCGGAAACGACACCGGCCAGGCGTCGAGGCGGGCTCAACGGCGACGGGCGTCCGGCAACGCGGCGCCCGGTCGGCGCGTGTTACCGCCCCACTATCGTACGTGACGAAAATGTTCGCTGCATGCCTGCAACATCGCCTACACTTAGCCGAATGGATAACCTTCAAGCCGGCCTCAGCGACGTGTTCCATGCCCTCGCCGATCCGACGCGCTGCGCGATCGTCAGCGCGCTCGGCCAGGGCGAGCGGACCGTCTCCGCGCTGGCCGCGCCGTTCGACATGGCGCTGCCGTCGTTCATGAAGCACGTCGCGGTGCTCGAGCGCAGCGGCCTCGTCGCGACCCGGAAAACCGGCCGCTCGCGCACCTGCGTGCTGGTCGGCAGCCGGCTGACCGAGGCCGAGGCATGGCTCGCCGCGCAGCGCGCGCAATGGGAAGCGCGATCCGATCGTCTCGTCGAATTCGTCGAACGCCGTCACCAGGAGGAGCAAGATGTCAGCCAGCCACGTCGAACCCGCTGAAGCCCACGATCTCGTCATCACGCGCACGCTGCGCGCCCCGCGCCAGGCGCTCTGGCGCGCCTGGACCGACCCCGCGCTGCTGAAGGAATGGTGGTGCCCGAAACCATGGACCACCGAGGTGCGCGCGTTCGACCTGCGGCCGGGCGGCGCTTTCCATACGTTCATGCGCGGCCCCGACGGCGGCACGAGCGACAACCCCGGCTGCTTCCTCGAGATCGTGCCGGAATCGCGGCTCGCGTTCACGTCGATGCTCGCGGGCGGCTGGCGGCCGCAGACGCCGTGGCTGGGCTTCACGGCGATCATCACGATGGCCGACGACGACGCGGGCAGCCGCTACGAAGCGCGCGTGATGCATCCCGACGCCGCGACGCGCGAGCGCCACGAAGCGCTCGGCTTTTTCGAGGGCTGGAACACCTGCATCACGCAGCTCGACGACTTCGCCGCCGCGCTGCGCTGACCGCCGCCTCGCGTGCGGTCATTGCATGCCGCCGCGCCCGCGCCTAGGATTCCTGAAGGAAGCATGACGACACGCCGGGCGCCGGCGTGCACCGTCTCGCACGCTTCGCGGGAGGCGACATGTTGCACACGCACACGCATTCGACCCGGGTCAGCCGGCACCTGAACGCGCCGCGGGGGCGCGTCTATCGCGCGCTGCTCGACCCGCACGCGGTCGAGCAATGGAAGGTGCCCGACGGCATGACCTGCCGCGTGCACGCCTACGACACGCGCGAAGGCGGCGCGCTGCGCGTGTCGCTGAGCTACGACGCACCGTCGGCCGGCAACGGCAAGACCACCGCGCGCACCGACACCTATCACGGCCGCTTCGTCACGCTCGTGCCCGACCAGCAGATCGTCGAGATCGATGTATTCGAAACCGACGATCCGATGCTGCGCGGCGCGATGACGATCACGATCACGCTGTCCGACGAAGCGGGCGGCACGCGCGTGGACGCCGTGCACGACGGCGTGCCGCCCGGCGTGCCGGCCGCCGACAACGAGACCGGCTGGCAGATGGCGCTGGCGCGGCTCGCGGCGCTGGTGGAAGCCGGGTGACGCCGCGCCCGCGCGTCAGCCGAGCCGGTACGCGTGCGTGACCGTGCCGCGGAACAGCGCGTCGCGCTCGTCCGCGCTGGCCTGCGCGGTCAGTCGCTTGAACGCGTTCCAGCCGTTCACGAACGAATACGAGCCCTTGTCGACCGGGAAATTGCTCTCGAACATGCAGCGCCCGGGGCCGAACGCGTCGATGCAGGTCATCATCCACGGCTTCCACGCGTCGGCGAGTTGCGCCGAAGACGGCGGCTTCGCGCCTTTCTCGAAATCGAACCCGTTGATGCGCATCCCGAGGCCGCCGACCTTCACGTACACGTTCGGCAATTGCGCGAGCGTGCGCATCGACGCCGACCAGCGCTCGAACACCTCCGGCCGCTTGTCCGCATAGCTGCCGATCCGCACGACGCCGCCGCAATGGTTGACGATGATCCGCGTCTCCGGGTTCGCTTTGGCGAGATCGAATAATTCGGGCAACTGCGGGAAGAACAGCCACGCGTCGTACGACAGCCCGAGCGGCGCAAGTTGCGCGACGCCGGCCCGGTACGCGGGATCGAGCAGCAGCCCGCGCGGCACCGCCGACAGCGGATTCGCGAGCGTCGGATCGGCATCCCACGTACTCAGGTGCCGCACGCCGCGAAACCGTCCGCGCCCCGCTTCGAGATGCGCTTCCAGCACGTCGCGCACGCGTTCGCCGAGCCGCAGGTCCGCATGGCCGACGATGCCTTTCGCGACAGCCACGGGGCCGTGCTGAAGCGGCTCGGTCACGCCGGCGACGTAAGCCGTCTCGCCCACCGGCTTCAGTTCGGCCGGGCCCGAATCGCGGTAACGCGTCTGCGCCTGCATGTAGACGGACGCCTGGATGTTGTGGCCCGAGCGCGCGTCCCGCAGATAGTCGTCGAGCATGTAGATCCAGCCCGGCCGTTCGTAGAAGTGATGATGCGCGTCGACGATCGGCAGGTCGGGCTCGAGCGCGGGTTCGAGCGCCGACGCGAGCCAGTCGGGGCGGACCGCGAGGTAGTTGCTTTGCGTCATGCGGGAGGCTCCATCATGGGCCGGCGTCTCGGCGAACGCGGGCAGCGCGAGCGAGGCGGCGGCCGCACCGATCAACCGGCGCCGTTTGATCGAAAAGGTCATGTCATTCGCTCCGGTCGAACGCGTACAGCGACAGCGTGAGCAACGTCGTGATCGCCAGCACGATCGCGAGGCCGAGCATCCCGGCCGTGAAGGTGCCGAAGCTGTCCTTCAGGTAGCCGACGAGATAGGGGCCCGCGAAGCCGCCAAGCGCGCCGATCGAATTGATCAGCGCCAGCCCGCCGGCCGCGGCCTGGCCCGACAGGAAGCGCGACGGCAGCGTGTAGAAGATCGTGCGGCCGGCAATCGTGCCGATCAGCGCGAGCGTGATGCCGACGAGCGCCGGCCCGAGCGTCAGGAAATGCGTCGACACGCCGAGCGCCACCGCGCCGATGCACAAGCCGATCGCCAGGTTCGCGACCGGGCCGCCGCGACGGTCCACCCGCTTCGCCCACCACAGCAGCGCGATCGTGGCGAAGAAGTACGGCACCGCGGAGAGCCAGCCGGTCTGCATCGTCGACATCCCGTGCGCCTTCAGCATTTGCGGCAACCAGATGCCGATGCCGTACGAACCCATCGTGAAGCCGAACGAGATCAGCGCAAGCACGTAGACGCGTACGTCGCGCAGCGCGACGCCGAAGCGCTTCTTGCGGCCGGCGGCCGCGCCGTCACGCTCGAACGCGCGCTGCAGCGCGGCCCGCTCGTCGTCCGACAGCCACGCGGCATTCGCCGGCGAATCCGACAGCAGCTTCAGCACGAGGAAGCCGAGCGCGCACGCGGGCAGCCCTTCGACGATGAACATCCACTTCCAGCCGGCGAGCCCGAACGTGCCGTCGAGCTGCAGCAGCCACGTCGACAGCGGGCCGCCGACCAGCGACGACAGCGGCGTCGACACGGTGAACCACGCGAGCACGCGCGTGCGGTAGCTCGCCGGAAACCACACGGCGAGGAAGAAGATCACGCCGGGAAAGAACCCGGCCTCGCCGATGCCGAGCAGCAGCCGGATCGCGTAGAAGCTGGTCGGCCCGGTCGCGAGCGCGGTCGCGGCCGCCATCAGCCCCCACGTGATCATGATGCGGGCGAGCCAGCGGCGCGCGCCGAAGCGGTACAGCGCGAGATTGCTCGGCACTTCGAACACGCAGTAGCCGGCGAACATGATCCCCGCACCCCAGCCGAACTGCGTCGCGGTCAGCCCGAGATCGCGGTTCATCGTGAGCGCCGCGAAGCCGACGCTGGTGCGATCCAGGTAGTTGAAGAAATACGCGAGCGCGAGCAGCGGGATGAAGCGCCACGCGGCCTTGCGCACGGCCCGTTGCTCGATCGACGTGTCGGTCTCGCGATCGGCGGGCAGCGCCGGGGAAGCGGATGTCATGGTTGTCTCCGTGGATGCGGCGCTCCTCTGCCGCGCGGTGCGCGGCCCGGACGCCTTTGTTCGTTCGATGAATCGCGGCCGCGCTACGCGCTCGCCACTTCGTTCGCCGACGGCGCGCCGCCCGGCGCGTCGCCGTGCGCGGCGGCGTCCGCGCCGTACCGCCCCGCGACGACGCCGGCCTCGATCAGCGCACGCGCGTCGTCCGGCGTGTAGCCGAGTTCGCCGAGCAGCGCGCACGTGTCCTGGCCGAGCGCGGGCGGCGCCGAGCGCAGCCGCAGGCGTTCGCCCGCGAGCGTCAGCGGCAGCAGCGCGGTGCGCGTGTCGACCGGCCGCCCGGCGCTGCTCGCGTCGGCCGGCAGCGTCACGGCTTCGAGGCCGCCCGTGGCGAGCAGATGCGGATCGTCGAACAGGTCCTGCGGCTTCGTGATCGGCGCATACGGCAGGCCGGTCGATTCGAAGATCGCGCCGATCTCCGCGGCCGGGTACGGCGCCAGCCGCGAACGCAGCTCGGGCAGCAGCCATTCGCGCGCCTGCACGCGCAGGTTGTTGGTCGCGAGCCGCGGATCGTCCTTCAGCGCGGCCAGGCCGAACGCGTCGCAGAACAACACCCACTGCGTGTCCGACACGACCGCGAGAAAAATCTGTTCGTCGTCCTTGACGGAGAACACGTCGTAGACGGCCCACGCCGAAATCCGGCTCGGCATCGGCGACGCGGCCTGCCCCGTCACCGCGAACTGCATCATGTGCTGCGCGACGAGGAACACGTTGTTCTCGAACAGCGAACTCTGCACCTGCTGGCCGCGGCCCGTACGCTCGCGCTGCGCGAGCGCGGCCATCGCGCCGATCGCGCCGAACATGCCGCCCATGATGTCGTTCACGCTCGCGCCCGCACGCAGCGGCCGCCCTTCGGGGCCCGTCATGTAGGCCAGGCCGCCCATCATCTGCACGACCTCGTCGAGCGCGGTGCGATGCTCGTACGGCCCCGGCAGGAAGCCCTTGTGCGACACGTAGACGAGGCGCGGATTCAGCGCGTCCAGTTGCGGGTAACCGAGCCCGAGCCGGTCCATCGTGCCGCTCTTGAAGTTCTCGCTGAAGACGTCCGCCGTCGCAACGAGCCGCCGCACGATCTCGAGCCCGCGCGGGTCCTTCACGTCGACCGCGACGCTCTTCTTGTTGCGGTTGAACATCCCGAAGAAGCCCGCGCCGGAACCGCGCAGCGCGCGCGTGCTGTCGCCCGCGATCGGTTCGATCTTGATCACTTCCGCGCCGAGATCCGCGAGCAGCATCCCGCACGTCGGGCCCATCACCATGTGCGTCATCTCGATCACGCGCACGCCCGCGTACGGCAGCGCGGCAGCCTGTTGTCGATCGTTCATCGTGCGACTCCCGTCACGCATCCTTCCGGTTGCGCGGCCGACGGCGCGCGGCCATCCGCATAGCGGAAGCCCTTCGGCAACCCTGCGTCCGGCACGTGGCCGTACAGCGTCTCGGACGGCAGCGCCGCCTGCAGGATCGCGCGCGCGGCGAGCAGTGCGTCGACGTCGATGCCCGTGTCGTATCCCATCGCTTCGAGCAGGAACACGAGATCCTCGGTGACGATGTTGCCGGTCGCGCCCGGCGCATACGGGCAGCCGCCGAGGCCGCCCTGACTCGCGTCGATCGTCGTCACGCCGACGTCGAGCGCCGCGACGACGTTCGCGAGCCCCTGCCCGCGCGTGTTGTGGAAATGCGCGCCGCCGGCCTTGTCGCCGACTTCGCGCCGCAGCCGCGTGAACAGCCGGCGCACCTGCGCGGGGTTCGCATAACCGCTGGTATCGGACAGGCCGATTTCGTCGACACCGCATTCGGCCATCGCGACGGCCATCGCGATCGTCTCGTCGTCGGAGACCGCGCCCGCAATCGTGCAACCGAACGCGACCGACACGCCCGCCTCGATCTGCACCGACGGAAACCGTGCATCGCGCAATGCGACGATCGCGCGCACCTCGTCGATCATCTGCGCGGGCGTCTTGCGGATGTTCGCCACCGAATGGGCTTCCGTCACCGAGACCGGCAACGTCAGCTTGTGCACGCCCGCGTCGAACGCGCCCTCGGCGCCGCGCAGATTCGGCGCGAGCGCGGCGACGTGCAGCCCGGGAATCGCAAGCGCGTGCGCGACGACTTCGCGTACGTCGGCCATCTGCGGCAACAGCGCGGGCGGCACGAACGACCCGACCTCGATCTCGCGCAGGCCGGCCGCGGCCAGCGCGGTGATCCAGCGCAGCTTGGCGGCTGTCGGCATCACGGTCTTGATGCTCTGCAGCCCGTCGCGCGGGCCGACCTCGCTGACCAGCACCTTCGTGTTTTCTGAAACCTTCATTCGACACCTCATCGTTCTGCCTGAAAGAACATAGTTCTGTTTGACAGAACTTTAAGCGTGCATCGAATAGGCGATAAGCGGGGTATACCCGTGAAATCGCGTTTTTCTGGAACTTGTGTTCTGTCAGATAGAACGATATAGTCCACCGACCATCATTCGAAGGAAGCAGGTCCGTGCCCAGGAATCCAGCAGATCACGCCGGCGACGCAGCCGATCCGGCGACGGAAGAAACGTCCAGCGGCGTCGCGGTGCTCGACCGCGCGTTCGCGATCCTCCGTGCGTTCGGCCAGACCGACGACCGGCTGTCGCTCGCCGAGTTGTCGCGCCGCACCGGGCTGTACAAGAGCACGATCCTGCGCCTGCTCGCCGCGCTCGAGCATGGCGGATTCATGCGCAAGCTCGACGACGGCCAGTACGCGGTCGGGCACGAGCCGTTGCGGCTCGCCGCGCTGTACCAGCGTTCGTTCCGTGTCGGCCCGGTGGTCGAGCCGCTCCTCGAGACGCTGAGCCGCGAGCTCGGGGAAACGGCGTCGTTCTACGTGCGTCAGGGCGACGTGCGCTCCGTGCTGTATCGCGTCGAGCCCGCGCGGGCGGTGCGCGTGTCGATCCGCGTCGGCGAGGAGTTTCCGGTCGGCCAGGGCGCATCGGGCAAGGTGCTGCTGGCCTTCACCGACACGCACGACGCCCGCTGGAACGACGTGCGCGAACAGCTGTGGGCCGCGTCGTACGGCGAGCGCGACCCGGAAACGGCCTCGGCGTCCGTGCCCGTGTTCGGCGCGGCCGGCGAATGCGTCGGTGCGCTGACGGTGTCGGGCCCGAAATCGCGGCTCGCCGCCGCGCCGGCGATGACGGCGGCGCTCGCGATGCTGCTGCCGCTCGCGCAGAAGGCGACCGTCGCCCTCGGCGGCGCGGGCGCGCGCTACGACGCGCCGGCCGTGCGCGACAGTCTCGCGCGGCTCGCATCGTCGACGGACGACGACGCCCGGTCGTAGGACGCCGGTTGCGGGCGGCACGCGATACGGCAGCGCGAAAAGCGGCCGCATGCGACACTGGCCGCCGATGCACGCAGCGCGCCGTTTGCCGGCGACGCACCGAACGTGCAACCGTCAACCGGACCCGCCCGAGGAGACACCCGCGATGAACGCCGCGCGCACCGCCAGCTGGTATTTCGATTTCGTTTCGCCATTCGCCTACCTGCAACAGGAGCAGTTCGACCGGTTGCCGCCCGCCGCCGCGTTCGAACCGCGGCCGATCGTGCTCGGCGCGCTGCTCGCGCACTGGGGCCAGAAAGCGCCGGCCGAGATCGCGGCCAAGCGCGTGTTCACCTATCGGCATGCGCAATACCGCGCGGACAAGCTCGGCATTGCGTTCCGGATGCCGCCCGCGCACCCGTTCAATCCGATCAAGCCGCTGCGCCTCGCGATCGCGATGGGCAGCTCGCGCGACGCGATCCGGCGGATCTTCCGGCATATCTGGCGCGACGGTCAGGACGTATCGACGCCGGAAGGCTTCGCCGCGTTGTGCGAAGCGGTCGGCTTTCCGGAGGGCGTGACGGCCGTCGAGGCCCAGCCGGTGAAGGACGCGCTGCGCGCGAACACGGATCGCGCGATCGCCGAGAACGTATTCGGCGTGCCGACTTTCGTGCTCGACGGCGACCTGTTCTGGGGCGAGGACGCGACCGACATGTTCGTCGACTGCGCGACGTCGCGCGCGTGGCTCGATTCGCCCGAGGTACGCCGCATCAGTGCCCTGCCGGAAGGAATCCGGCGCGGCTGACCGCGAGCCGCCGCCCGGCACCACCCGCTTCAGCTGTCGCGCCCTTCGACCAGCGCCGGCACGGCCTCGCGCATCATCGCGGCGAACCGCACGAGCCGCGACGGATAGAACTGCGCATGCGGATAAGTGAGGTAGACCGGTAGCGGCGCGGCCTGCCACTCCGGCGCGAGGTGCACGAGATCGCCGCGCGCGAGATCGTCGGCCAGCATCCACGACGACCCGACGCACGCGCCGACGCCCAGCAGCGCCGCGCTGCGCAGCGCATACAGGTTCGCGGTCGTGATGCGCGGGCGGATCGCGATGCGCCGCGTGTCGCCGGTGGCCGCATGCGTCAGCGCAAGCTCGGTGCGGTAGTACGTGCGCAACGCGAGCCACGGCAGCGCGGCGAGCGCGTCCGGATCGGCCGGCACGTCGGCGCCGTTCAGCACGGACGGCGCGGCGACCACGAAGCGCGGCACCTTCGTCAGCCGGATCGCGACCACGCCCGGATCGGTCGGCTCGCCGACCTGGATCGCGCAATCGATGCCGCTGCCGACGAAATCGCGCACCTCGTCCTGCAGCAGCCATTCGACCGACACGCGCGGATAGTCGCGCAGGAACTGCGCGAGCGGCGCGACGAAACGCTGCTGGCCGAACGCGTGCGGCACCGCGACGCGCAGCAGCCCGTCCGGCTCCTCCTGCGCGCCGCGCAAATCGGCCTCGAACGCCGCCCAGCTCGCCAGCAACTCCTTCGCCTGCTTGAAGCACCGTTCGCCGTCGACGGTCAGCCGCATCGTATGGGTCGTGCGTTGCAGCAGCCGCATGCCGAGCGAATTTTCCAGCGCCTGCAGCCGCCGGCTGATGGTCGGCTGCGTCGTATGCAGTTGCACGGCGGCCGCCGACAGGCTGCCGGCCTCGACTATGCGCACGAAGGTTTCCATCAGCTCGAAACGATAGCCGGCGCCGTCCACCGGCACCGCCTGGATGCGCCGAGACCCGCCAGCAGCGGGAGAAGGAGAGGATTTTTCGGTCATTCGTGGAGCGTATAACAAATCTGCGCGGGGTGGCACTACCGTCGCCGGCCGCGTACCGCCACACTCGCGTCCATCCCATTCTTCCACCGAGGATGTACGCGATGTCCACCCCGACCCGTCTCGATGCCGCGCCGCGCGCGGCGCACGCCCCGGCCCGTCCGGCCGCGGCCGCCCATTCGATGCCCGATCGCCGGCTCGTGCTGCTGCTCGCGGCCGCCGCCGGCCTCGGCGTCGCCCCGCTCTACTACGCGCAGCCGATGCTCGGCGCGCTCGCGCCCGATCTCGGCGCGTCGGCGCGGGCGATCGGCTTCGTGCCGACGCTCACGCAGCTCGGCTATGCGCTCGGCATCCTGCTGCTCGCGCCGCTCGGCGACCGCTTCGACCGGCGCCGCGTGATCGTGACCAAGGCCGCCGCGCTGGTCGTCGCGCTGCTGTTGGCGTCGATCGCGCCGTCGCTCGGGCTGCTGCTCGCGGCGAGCTTCGCGATCGGCCTCGCCGCGACGATGGCGCAGGACGTCGTGCCGGCCGCCGCGACGCTCGCGCACGACGCGCATCGCGGCCGGATCGTCGGCACGGTGATGACGGGGTTGCTGCTCGGCATCCTGCTGTCGCGCGTCGTGGCAGGATTCGTCGCCGAGACGGCCGGCTGGCGCGCGATGTTCGCGCTCGCGGCCGCCAGCGTCGCCGTGATCGGCGCCGTGGCCGCACGCGGATTGCCGCGCTTCGAGCCGACCACGCGGCTGCCGTATCGCGCGCTGATCGGCTCGCTCGGCGCGCTGTGGCGCGCGCATTCGGCACTGCGCCGCGCCGCGCTCGCGCAGGGGCTGCTGGCCGTCGGGTTCAGCGCGTTCTGGTCGACGCTCGCGGTGATGCTGCACGGCGCGCCGTTCCACCTCGGCAGCGCGGCCGCCGGCGCCTTCGGCCTCGCGGGCGCCGCCGGCGCGCTGGCCGCGCCGGTCGCCGGGCGCCTGGCCGACCATCACGGCCCGGAGCGCGTCACGCGCATCGGGATCGGCATCGCGACGCTGTCGTTCGCATCGATGGCCGCTGCGCCGCTGATGTCGCCGCATGCGCAGCTCGTGCTGCTCGCGGTCGCGACGATCGGCTTCGATCTCGGCGTGCAGGCGACGCTGATCGCGCACCAGTCGATCGTCTACCGGATCGATCCCGCGTCGCGCAGCCGCCTCAACGCGGTGCTGTTCGTCGGCATGTTCATCGGGATGGCGGCCGGCGCCGCGATCGGCAGTTTGTTGCTCGCGCAACTGGGCTGGAATGCGGTGACCGCGCTGGCCGTCGCGACGTCGCTGGCCGCGCTCGCCGTGCGGGTGTGGCGCAACTGAAGTCGGGCATCGCGTCACGCCGGCGGGCAAGCCCATGAGGCTTGCCCGTTTTTTTATCGGTGCGCGTGACGCTGCGCCGCCCGGCAGATTCGCGCCGCGCCAGCACGGCAATCGTTCATCCGGCGCAAGGTCCGCGGCGGCATACCGAATTGTCCAGTTCACCCAAATATTTTTCCGGCGGCCCTGTACGCCCGCACGCAAACGTCGGACGATTCGGCCTTGCCGCGCCGCACGGCGCGCCCCCATCCGGCCCCACCACCCAGCCCCGCTTCATCAGGGGAATCCCGGTATTTTTTCGCATTTTCTTCGAAATAACGGGTGACATACTTGCCCCCCATTGCGCTCCGTGCGAGCGCGCTTTCCGATCCAGCCGGCCGCCTGTCATGCGCTGCGCGTCCGTCCGGGTCGCACAGGACATGAACAATTTCGACACCACGATCCAGGTCTTCCTCACTCATGTGACGTTCGGCCCGCTGATGAATCACACAATCCGCGTGATCGCGGGCCTCTACACGTTCAAGGGCTTCGTGCTCATTCCCGTGCTGTGCTGGCTGTGGTTCCAGCCCGGCCCGACCCGCGAGCGACAACGCGAGCTGGTCGTCGCCACCGTCGCGAGCGGGCTCATCGCGCTCGCCGTCGGCCGCGTGCTGGCGCAGGTGCTGCCATTCCGCGTGCGGCCGATCTACAACCCCGACCTCCACCTGCACTTTCCGTCGGCCGGATTGCGTGCGGCAACGCTGCAGACATGGAGTTCGTTTCCGAGCGATCACGCGATGCTGTGGATGGCGATCGCGACCGGCATCTTCATCATCGCGCGCCGCGTCGGCATCGTCGCGCTGCTGTATTCGGTCGTGTTCATCTGCCTGCCGCGCGCGTATCTCGGCTTTCACTATCCGACCGACCTGATCGCGGGCGCGGCGATCGGCATCGCGATCGCGTGGCTGCTGACGCGCGACGCGATCCGCTCGCGCTTCGCGCCGCAGGTGCTGGAGATGATCCGGCGCTTCCCCGCGCCGGCCTATACGCTCGCGTTCCTGCTGTGCTTCGAGTTGATCACGCAGTTCGACGAACTGCTGACGCTCGCGCAGTCGGCCACGCGCACGATGTGACGGCCACCCGCGCGATGCTGCCGCTGCTGCTGTCGCTCCGTCGCCCCGGCGCACGCTGCCGGCCATGCGCGGCAGCGGCACGCTGTGCGACGGCCCCGCCTGTCAATCGCGATCGGGCGCGCCAAGCGGAAAGAACGAACGATACGGCCGTGCCTCGTCGACCGCGCGTGCAAACGACGGCCGCGCGAGCAGACGCTTGCGGTACGCGATCACGTTCGCGAACGCCGGATCGATCCGGTGCGTCCAGTCCGCGTAGAACAGGAACGGCGCCGCGCCGCAATCGGCGAGGCTGAAACGATCGCCGGCCGCCCATTCGCGATCGGCCATCGTCTTGTCAAGCCACGCATACGACGTGTCGAGCATCGCACGCGCATCGGCCACCCCGCGCGCATCGCGCTCGGCTTCCGGCCGCAGCGCATCGAACACGACCTTCTGCTGCGGCGTCGCCACGTAGTTGTCGAAGAAGCGGTCCATCGTGCGCACCTCGAGCGCGGCGCGCGGATCGTCGGGCAGCAGGCGCACGGGGCCCGGATGGTTCAGGCCGAGATACTCGATGATGATCGTCGCCTCGATCACCGTGCGGCCCGCATCGACGAGCACCGGGAAGCGCTTCAGCGGCCACAGCCTGGTCAGTTCCTGCATCGGTTTCGGATCGTCGTGCGCGAGCACGCGATACTCGAACGGCGTGCCGTTCTCGTACAGCGCGGTCAGCACCTTCTGGCAGTAGGACGAAAAGGGATGGGCGTAAAGCGTCGGCATCATCGTGGGGTCTCTCTGGGTTTCGGCGCCACGTCGTGCGGCGCCACGTGATCGGATACCTTGACGACGAACGGCGCCCGGCCGTTTCGACATCGGTCCGACATTTTTTTCGAGGGACTGCCTGGGCCGCTACGATCGGCCGTCCATCACGACACGCCCTTCGGCGCGCCAGCGCAGCATCCCGCCGCCGAGGTTCGCGACCGCGTCGAAGCCGGCCTTCTTCAGGATCACCGTCGCCTGCGCGGAGCGCCCGCCGGCCCGGCACACGGTCACCACCGGCCGGTCGTGCGCGATTTCGCCGATGCGCGCGGCCAGTTCGCCGAGCGGGATCGGCGTCGCGCCGGGCAGATGGCCGAGCGGGCCCGCGAATTCGTCCGGCTCGCGCACGTCGACGACCTGCACGGCCGGCAGATGATCCTCGAGCCATTGCGGATCGATTTCCCAGAAGCCGGCGAACGTATAGACGAGCGGCGCCCAGTCGGCTGCCGCCTGCGCATCGGGCGCGTTCGCGGCGACGCCGCACTGCAGGTTCGCCGGCACCGCGACGTCGATCTGGCGCGGATGCGCGAGGCCGAGGTTGCGCATGTAGCCCGCGAAATCGTCTTCGCTGAGATCGCCGCCGAGACGCGGGTTGAAGCGCCGCTCCTCGCCGACGCTCGTCACCGTGAGCCCCCGATAGTCGTGCGCGGGATACAGCAGGCACGCGGCCGGCAGCGTGAAGAGCCGGCCGTGCACCGCGCGATACAGCGCACGCGGGTCGCCCTGCTGGAAGTCGGTGCGGCCGGTACCGCGGATCAGCAGGCAATCGCCGGTGAACGCCATCGATTCGTCGTCGAGCACGAGGCTGATGCAGCCGCTCGTGTGGCCGGGCGTCGCGCGCACGGTCAGGTAGCGCGGGCCGAATGCACAGCGGTCGCCGTCGTTCAGGTAGCGGTCGGCGCCGTGCGCGCCGCTCGCGGCCGAGATCGCGATCGCGCTGCCCGTGCGCTGCTTCAGCAGCCACGCGCCCGTCACGTGATCGGCATGCACGTGCGTATCGACGGTCGCGACGAGCCGCAGCCCGAGTTCGTCGAGCAGCGCCGCGTCGCGACGCACCTGCTCGAACACGGGATCGATCAGCAGCGCCTCGCGCGATGCGGGGTCGGCGAGCAGATACGTGTACGTCGACGATTGCGGATCGAAAAGTTGCCGGAAGATCATTGCTTTATGGCTCCGTCGCTTGTTCTTCAGTGGGGTGTAGTCGGATCGGCATACTGCATATCCTCGTCGGGCACCGTCGGCATGACGACCTCGCCGCCACGCGGGCGGCGTCGCGCACGTTCATATAGCCTAGATCAAAATGCCCGCATCGCCGCGCATCCCCTACGCGGTGCGCGATTCCGACGACGAATCGCGCACCGCGGGACGATTCGCCGCGCCGGGACCGCATCGCACGCTGCCTTACACTACCGCCTGTTCTCGTCTCCGATCACAGGAATGCTCCCGACATGTCGATGACGATCGATCCGAAGCAGGCCGCCGCGCTGCTGGCCGTCGCCGACACCGGCAGCTTCGAGCAGGCGGCCGTGCGCCTGCACGTGACCGCGTCCGCCGTCACGCAGCGGGTCCGCGCGCTGGAGGCGAGCCTCGGCACGCCACTCGTCTTGCGCACGCGGCCGTGCCGCCCGACGGTGGCCGGGCAGCGCGTGCTGCAGCACCTGCGCCGCGTCGCGCTGCTGCAGGCCGACTTGCAGAGCACGCTCGCGGCCGAGCGCGAATCGCCGATCTCGGTCACGATCGCGCTGAACGCCGACAGCCTAGGCACGTGGTTCCTGCCCGCGCTGACGTCGGTGCTCGCCGGCGAGCGAATCCTGTTCGAGCTGATCGTCGAGGATCAGGATCACACGTTCGCGCTGCTCGAAAGCGGGATGGCGGTCGGCTGCGTGACGACCGAGCCGAAGCCGATGCGCGGCTGCCTCGCGACGCCGCTCGGCACGATGCGCTACCGGCTGCTCGCGGCCGCCGCGTTCGCGGTGCGCTGGTTTCCGCGTGGGCTGAACCGCACGAGCGCGCGCCACGCGCCCGTCGTCGCGTATTCGCGGCGCGACACGCTGCAGTCGTCGTTCCTGAAGGAGAAGTTCGGGTTGCCGGACGGCGCGTACCCGTGCCATTACGTGCCGGGCACCCATTCGCACTTCGCGGCGGTGCGGCACGGGCTCGGCTACGCGATGGTGCCCGAGCCGCTGATCGGCACCGCGCCGCTCGATGCGCAGGGGCTCGTCGATCTCGCGCCCGCGCATCCGACCGACGTCACGCTGTACTGGCACGCGTGGACCGTGCAGTCACCGACGATGGCGTCGCTGTCCGAACGGGTGGTCGAAGCGGCGCGGCGGTTGCTCGCACCGTTGCCGTAACGCGCCGGCAGTCGCGCCGGCGATCGACACGGCCGGCCCGGTACGCACTCCGACGAGAAAGTCGGCCGTGCCGCCTATACTTTTTCCATCGGCCTCGCGAACGCGCCGCGCGGCCGATCATCCCGATCCGGCCGTTCCCTTTCATGTGAGGAGAACATCATGTCCCGCCGCTATATCGATTGCCGCGAGTTTCCCAGCGCGATGCATTGCTCGGTCGCGATTTCCGCCGACTCCGACAACGAACTGCTGGAGGCCGCCGTGCAACACGCGGTCTCGGTGCACCAGCACACCGACAGCGCCGAACTGCGCACGCAGTTGAAATCGCTGTTCCACGACGGCACGCCGCCCGCCGACACGCCGCGGCAGGCGTAACCCGCCGGCACGGCACCGATCGACCGACGACGCGCCGCGTCAACCCTCCGCGTCTTGCGTCATGCCACGTCGCGCCGGCCCGTCGCCGGCCGGCGCATTCCGCTTCACGCGCGACGCTGCGAGAAATACTCGCCGACCTCGCCGAGGAACGTGTCGATGTCCGCGCGCGACACGTCACAATGCGTGACGAAGCGCGACGCGTACAGCATCTGCGTGAGAATCCCGCGTTCCTTCAGCCACGCCTCGAGCGGCGCGCAATCGGCTTCGGGGAATTGCGCGAACACCATGTTCGTCGCGTGCGACAGCACCTTCACGCCGTCGATGCGCGCGAGGCCGGCCGCGAGATGCGCGGCGTTCGCGTGATCGTCCGCGAGCCGCTCGACGTTGTGATCGAGCGCATACAGGCATGCCGCCGCGAGAATGCCCGACTGCCGCATCCCGCCGCCCAGCACCTTGCGCCAGCGCTGCGCGCGCTCGATCAGCGCACGGCTGCCGACCAGCACCGAGCCCACCGGTGCACCGAGCCCTTTCGAGAAGCAGATCGACACGGTGTCGAACGGCGCGCACAGCTCGGCGATCGGGCGCCCCGACGCGACGGCCGCGTTGCACACGCGCGCGCCGTCGAGGTGCGTGGCCAGCCCACGGCTGCGCGCGAACGCAACGGCTTCCTGCACATAGCCTTCCGGCAGGACCTGGCCGCCGATCGTGTTTTCGAGCGCGAGCAGGCGCGTGCGGGCGAAGTGATTGTCGAGCGGCTTGATCGCCGCGGCGATCTTCGCGAGCGGCAGCGTGCCGTCCGGCGCGTTCTCGATCGGTTGCGGCTGGATGCTGCCCAGCACGGCCGCGCCGCCGCCTTCGTACTTGTAGGTGTGCGCGAGCTGACCGACGATGTACTCGTCGCCGCGCTCGCAATGCGACATCAGCGCGGCCAGGTTGCTCTGCGTGCCGCTCGGGAAGAACAGGCCGGCTTCCTTGCCGGCCCGCTCGGCCGTCACCGCCTGCAGGCGCAGGACGGTCGGGTCGTCACCCCAGACGTCGTCGCCGGTTTCGGCGGCGGTCATGGCGGCCAGCATCGCCTGGCCCGGACGTGTCACGGTATCGCTGCGTAAATCGATCATCGCTGTGCCCTGAGTGAACGCGGGCCGGCCTTCCTGCGCCCGGCCCCGCCGAAAACGAGACTCAGAGTGTACGCAATTCACGCGGCATGTGCCGAGCGATACGCCGCGATCGCGCGTCAATATCGCGGCGGCGGCGGCTGGACGCCCGCCGGCGGCATCGGCGGCGCCGCGCGCGGCGCGGTGCCGTATCCGCCGCCGCCATATCCGCCGCCACTACCGCCGCTCATCCCGCCCGGCACCGGCACGCGATTGCCGGTCGCATACATGCACTGCAGATACGCGTAGTCGTAGCGGCGCTGGACGTCATAGGCCGAGCCCTGCGCGGCGCCCGCGCCGACGACGCTGCCCGCGAGCAGCCCCGCGCCCGCGCCGACCGCCGCGCCGGTGCCGCCGTTGAACGCGGCGCCGGCCGCCGCCCCGAGCGCGGTGCCGACGGCCGCGCTGCCGACCGCGCTCGCGGTCGACGCCTGCCCGGCGCTCACGCCGCCCGATTGCTCGAACGCGTACTGCCGGCAACTGCCGTCGTCGGCACGGAACTGGTCGAACGACTTGCCGGTGCCCGGCAGCGCCATCACGCTCGGGCCGGTCGGCAGGTAGGCGCACGCACCGAGCAGCGCGGCGAGCGACAGTACCGCCGGCACGCGCAGCGGTCGAAATACGGTTTTCATCGTTGCGCCTCCGTCACTGCGGCCGCGCCGGCACCGAGCGCCAGCCCGACTTGCAGGTCTTCACGTACGGGTAGTAATGCTTCGACGCGTCGCAGTAGTACCAGAGGTTCGCGTCGCCGTTGTCCTGCGGCTGCCCCTGCTCGACATACTCGGGCGGCGGCGGCGGAGCGACCGGCACCGCGACGACGGGTGGCGGGTAGTAGTAAGGCGCAGGGACGACCGGGGCGTAATACGGGTAGCCGGGGCCGATATAGACCCCGACCCGGGCGGCATGCGCCACGCCGCCCGTCGCGACCGCCACCGCAGCCGCCGCGCCCAGTGCGAGCTTCAATCCATTCACGTCACGTTCTCCGGCTGGCCGGTTCGCCGATGCGAACCCGGCATCCCGAACGCTACGCCGCACGCGATCCGGCATCCATTACGAGCGAGCGCGCGAATGTTGCGCGACGTTACCCGTGTGACAAACGGCCCCGCCCGTCCGGACGGTCGCGTTACGCGCTAACGGATCGAAACCGATCGCCGTCCCGGCATGCGGTTGGCGCATGCGCAAAACCGTTCCAATGACGCGACGCGCCATATTGACGCACGTGCGTCAGACCGCCACGCCGCGACCGCACGCACTGCGAACGACCTTCTTGATACGAATCAACGATTTATCCCGAAATCGCGCGCGACGGGCTGTACATCTGCGACGAGTTGGCGCATTTCGCGGTGCAACATCACGGCCCATACTCCAGCCAACCCCGACGCCTGTCCGCCGGGGTCCGCCGGCACCCGCCGGCGGGTATCGTCAGCTTCGGTCATCTGGTATGGACACCGCACTTTCGGCCCTCGATCTGGCCCGCCTGCAATTCGCGTTCACCGTCTCCTTTCACATCGTCTTCCCGGCGCTGAGCATCGGCCTCGCCAGCTTCATCGCCGTGCTCGAATATCGCTGGCTGAAGACCGGCAAGCAGTACTACAAGACCCTCTGCCTGTTCTGGTCGAAGATCTTCGCGGTCGCGTTCGGAATGGGCGTCGTGTCCGGCGTCGTGATGAGCTATCAGTTCGGCACCAACTGGTCGGGCTTCTCGAGCTTCGCCGGCGCCGTCACCGGCCCGCTGCTGATGTACGAGGTCATGACCGCGTTCTTCCTCGAGGCCGGCTTCCTCGGCATCATGCTGTTCGGCTGGAACCGCGTGAGCCCGCGCGCGCACTTCGGCGCGACGCTGATGGTCGCGATCGGCACGCTGATCTCGACGTTCTGGATCCTCGCGTCGAACAGCTGGATGCAGACGCCGCAGGGCTTCGAGATCGTCGACGGCCGCGTCGTGCCGACCGACTGGTTCGCGATCATCTTCAACCCGTCGTTCCCGTACCGCCTGTTCCACATGGCGATCGCCGCGTTCATCGTCGCCGCGCTCGTGGTGGCCGCGACCGGCGCGTGGCACCTGCTGAAGGGCCGCCGCGACAAGGGCGTGAAGAAGATGTTCTCGATGGCGCTGTGGCTGCTGCTGGTGCTCGCGCCGCTGCAGGCCGTGATCGGCGACCAGCACGGCATCAACACGCTGAAGCACCAGCCCGCGAAGATCGCCGCGATCGAGGGGCTGTGGGAAACCGAGAAGGGCGGCACCGCGCTCAACCTGTTCGGCATTCCGGACATGCAGGCGGAAACGACCCGCTACGCGGTGAAGGTGCCGCACCTCGGCAGCCTGATCCTCACGCACAGCTGGGACGGCGAGATCCGCGGGCTGAAGGACTTCCCGCCGCAAGACCGCCCGAATTCGACGGTCGTGTTCTGGAGCTTCCGGATCATGGTCGGCCTCGGCTTCGCGATGATCGGCCTCGCCGCGCTCGCGTGGCTGCTGCGCCGCCGCGGCCGCCTGTATGAATCGAAGTGGTTCCAACGCTTCGCGCTCGTGATGGGCCCGACCGGTTTCGTGTCGCTGCTCGCGGGCTGGGTCACGACCGAAGCCGGCCGCCAGCCGTGGGTCGTGTATGGCGTGATGCGCACCGCGCAGGCCGTGTCGCCGCTGTCGGTGCAGCAGGTCAGCCTGTCGATGATGACGTTCGTGATCGTGTACTTCCTCGTGTTCGGCACCGGCGTGTACTACATGCTGAAGCTGATGAAGGCCGGCCCCGCGCTGCCCGACGTCGAGCACGACGATAAACCGGACACGCGCCCCGATCACACCGCGCGCCGCCCGATGTCCGCCGTCGACGAGCTGATCGAGACCGTCTGAGCCTACCCCATTCGCAAACGAGAAAACCTATGGACGTCACCGTAATCTGGGCCGCAATCATCGCATTGGGGCTCTTCATGTACGTCGTGCTCGACGGCTTCGACCTCGGCATCGGCATCGTCTTCCCGTTCTTCCCGGACGAAAAGGAACGCGACCTGATGATGAACACGGTCGCGCCCGTGTGGGACGGCAACGAGACGTGGCTCGTGCTCGGCGGCGCCGGGCTGTTCGCCGTGTTCCCGATCGTCTATTCGACCGTGCTGTCGGCGCTGTACCTGCCGCTGATCTTCATGCTGGTGTGCCTGATCTTCCGCGGCGTGTCGTTCGAGATCCGCGCGAAGGCGCGGCGCACGAAGCAGCTGTGGGATCTCGCGTTCATCGGCGGCTCGGCCGGCGCGACGCTGTTCCAGGGCATCGCGCTCGGCGCGTTCCTGCAGGGCATCGACGTGAAGGACGGCGTGTACGCGGGCGGTGCGTTCGACTGGCTCACGCCGTTCAGCCTGCTGACCGGCCTCGGCCTGATCGTGACATACGCGCTGCTCGGCTGCTGCTGGCTCGTCGCGAAGACCGAAGGCGACCTGCAGCGCCGCCTGCATCGCGTCGTGTGGCCGCTGACCGTCGTGCTGCTCGGCTTCATCGCGATCGTCAGCCTTTGGACGCCGCTGCAGGACCCGGCCATCGCGCAGCGCTGGTTCGAATCGGGCCTGTTCTGGCGCCTGCTGCCGGTGCCGTTCCTGGTCGCCGCGTGCGCGGTGTGGATGCGCCGCGCGGTGCGCGACCGGCACGACATGACGCCGTTCGTGCTCGCGCTGGCGCTGGTGCTGCTCGGCTACGTCGGCCTGCTCGTCACGCTGTTCCCGTATGCGATTCCTCAGACGATGACGATCTGGGAAGCGGCGGCGCCGCGTTCGAGCCAGACCTTCACGCTGGTCGGCGCAGCGGTTATCCTCCCGATCATCATCGCCTACACGACGATGGGTTATTGGGTATTCCGAGGCAAGGTGCGCCATGAAGACCAGCATTACTACCACCACTGATTCCACCGCCGGCCAGCCCGAGGCGCCGCGGCTGCGGATGCGCGGCTGGATGTGGTTCGTCGTTCTGTGGGCGGGCGGCGTGGTCGGCGCCGTCACGCTCGGCTATGCGTTCAAGATCTTCATGAACCTGACGCTGTTTGCGGTGAAGTAGGCGGAGCGGCCGCCCGGTCGAACGATGGACCGGGCGGCCGTTTTGTCGTTGGGCCGCGGCTTCGGCTGGCTGCAGCAAGCGCCGCAATAACGAGGGACCCGCGGACGACACGTCCCGCCCGGCTATGGGCTCTGTCGCACCACACCCAATTTAAGCCCCAGCATGCCGAAGATGCGATTCATCGTCTGTACCGTCCCGTCGCTGCGACCCTGCTCGATATCTTGAATCGTCTTGGTCGACACGCCGGCCAGCTTGGCCACTTCGGCACTCGTCAACCGCATCGTCTTCTTCAAATGACGCACCGATTCGCGCAGCGTCCATTCAGGGTGTGCAAGAACCTCCTCGACCGCTTGCCGCCGCAGTGCGAGCTGCTCGGGAAGCGGCATCGTGTTATAGCGTTTGTCCATGGTGCCATCCCCGCTTAGCGCAGCGCATCCAGTTCGCGCGCAAACCGCTCCAGGCCCGGTTTAAGAAAGGCATGCACATCGGGCTCCAACCCAAGATCCGTTCCTTGATCGGCGATCTCCTGTAGGCGCGGTGCCATTGCCCGCAGCCGCGTCTGCAGTGCATCGCGATCAAGCTCGGGGCGCTCGCTCCCCGCCCAGGATTCGCTCGACCGGACCACCGTGTCGAGCACTCTCGCCCAGTCCGGCCGGCCACCGTCATTTCCCTCCCAGCGAATGCGTCGGGCAATGCCATCGGGATGCAGATACATCGGCGCAAAGTCGAAAAGCGGCGTCAACGCAATGCGCCCTTGGAAATCGCGTTGCAACGCGGTGTTTCGCGCATGATTGTCCTTATTGCCCAACGCAAGATTGGCGACGTCGCGACACAAGTACTCCGCAACCTCGGCCTGGGGATCGGTACATTGCCGTACGAGATGCGCGCATACCTCGTCGTGACTCGGCACGACGCCGAAGCCGGCTTTGCCCGTCAACGAAGCAATGCTTTCCTGGGCGAACCGGACAACGCCGTCACCCACTCGCGCGCGATCGAACCGCGGAATGAACAGCGCCCGATCACGCAGCGTCAGCGGTGCATGCACGCGCAGACCGAGACGCCGGGCCAACGCCATGTAGGGTGCTTCGTGGCGCAGAATCTGTGCAAGACGCTCGTTGCTGCCGCGTCCGAACTTGACGATGTAGTGTGCAACCGCACGCTCGTCGGGCAGCGTGTGATCGAGATAGAGCAGCCCATCGTCGGCGCGGGTCAGCAATAGCTTCGGCCATTCACCCTGCACGCCGGAAGAGCCTGCAACGAAGAATCCGTGTTCGGCGAGATACTCGCTGAATGCGTCTCCGCGCATGGCCACTTCGTCGTCCGTGAAACCGTGCTGCGGCCCTTGTCGCTCGGCGAGCCACTGGGCGGCTTCCTTGATTCGCAGATTGCCGATCGAATTACCGGCTCCCGCCAGCAGTAAGGGCCAGTCGGCTCGCTCCTCCGCCGTTTCCGGCAAATCGAGGCGGCGCAACAGTTCCTGGCGACCGAAACCCTGGGGCAACAAATCGATCAGGAAAACCGGCCAATGGGATGTCACCAGCGGCTCGAGTTCGACGGGAAAGGTGCACGACATCGCATGCGCATCGCGCGCAGCCTGATGACGGACGATCCATTCAACGCCGTAGCCCGAGTAGGCGCGAGCGCGCCATCCTTCGTCAGGCTCGCCGAACAAGATGACGCTGCCGATGTCGTGCCAGTGACCGGCGGCGTGAAGCTGAATGGTGCAGGAATTCGTCATTTCGGCAAAAATCTATACATATCATGCCCCCTCGATATGAATAAAATATATAAATTTCTACCGAAATGCAAACTACTCGGCCGAACTACCCCGAAAGAGTTCTGATGCGCTCATTGCGCCTCAGCCCCGCCCGCGCAACGCCGCGTCGATCTTCCGATCGGTCTTGTACTGACTCAGCGCGTACACCGACCAGATCGCGGCCGGCAGCCAGCCGATGATCGTGAGTTGCAGGAGCAGGCAAATGATCCCGGCGATCGGGCGACCGATCGTGAAGAACTGGAACCACGGGAGCAGCAGGGCAAGCAGTAGGCGCATGAACGATCCTCTCGGTACGTCGTTGAACGGGTGACACCCGGCCAATATGGCGGGTTGCGCGCCCCGTTTCAAGCCCGCGCACGATGCTCGCCGGGCAAAGCCCTGTGCCGACGCCCGCGCGCTACGCGAAATCGGCCAGCCATTGCGCGACCCGCAGGACGAGCCCGTCCGCTTCGTCGAAGCACTCGACGCCCGCGACCTGCGGCGCACCGCAGATCGTGAACACCGGCTTGCCCCACTGCAACCCGAGCGCGATTTCGGACAGCGTGCCGAGCCCGCCGCCCACCGCGATCAGGCACACCGACGCACGCGCGACCAGCGCATTGCGCGTGATGCCGAGCCCGGTCGGCAGCGCGACGCTCAGGTACGGATTCGCCAGCGTCGCATCGTCTTCGGGCAACAGCCCGATCGCGCAGCCGCCGGCCGCGTGCGCACCGCGCGCGGCGGCCTCCATCACGCCCTGCTTGCCGCCGCCGACGAGCGCGATACCCGTGGCCGCCACCGCATGCGCGATCCGCTCCGCGACCCGCATCTGTTCATCCGTCGCATCGCGCGGGCCGATCACGCCGACCGGCATCCGGTGCCGGTGCGTGCCGCGTTGCCGTTGCGCGAGTCGTGCGAGCGCGTCGCGTGCCGGTTCGGACCACGCGCATTCAATGACGTCGTTGGCGAACAAGACCTTCCCCTAGTGCCAAAACGCAGGTACAGATGGCCGTCAGCACGATCGACAGCACGGCCGCCTGCGAGAAATCGGTTTGCCCGTCCGACAGCTTCAAATACATCAGCAGCGGCAGGATGTTGATCTGCGTACCGGCCAGCGCGAGCGCCGTGCCGTACGTGCCGAGCGCGATCGCGGTCACGAGGCACCATGCGGATGCGACCGACGGCCACAGTTCGCGCCACGCGACGTCGAGCCATGCGCGCCACGGTCGCGCGCCGAGCGTCAGCGCCGCTTCGAGCGGCCGCCGGTCGAGATTCGCGAGCGTGGGATAGATCATCAGCGCGACGCGCGGGATCAGGTAGTACGCATAGGCGACCGCGAGCCCCGGCATCGTATAGATCGCGCCGCCGACCACGGTCGGATCGGCGCCCAGCGCGGCCAGCAGCGTGGTCACGAAGCCCGCGCGGCCGAATGCGAGGATGAACCCGTACGCGATCACCAGCCCGGAAAACGCCAGCGGCACGCCGAGCAGCGCGAGCGACCAGTGGCGACGGGCCGGCGACTGTCCGGCGAGCGCGAATGCGACCGGCACGCCGACGGCGACCGACAGCGTGCCGGCGCCCACCGCCAGCGCCAGCGAGCGCGCGATCGCATCCGCGACGAGCGGATCGCGCCACACCGCCGCGAACGCGCGGCCGCCGCCCGCGCATGCCACATCGACCAGCGCGGCCAGCGGCAGCACGAAGCACACCGCGAGCAAGGCCACCGCGGGCAGCGCGCCGAAGCGGCGCAGCACGCCGCGCTCGGGTAAGGACGCCTGCATCCCGTGCTCCTTACTGGCCGAGCGTGGCCTGCGACCACAGCTGGTCGACCTCGGCCTTGCGTGCCGCCGCCTTCGCGACATCGAGCGGGCGCACCTGCGGCGCGTTCGGCAGCTTCGCCGCGACGTCCGCCGCGACCGGCGTGCCGGGCACCGCCGGGCGCACGTAGCCTTGCGCGAACAGCGCCTGCCCGACGTCGCTCATCACGAGGTTGAGCCAGAGCTGCGCGGCGGACGGATTCGGGCCGTTCTTCACGAGACTCATCGCATAGGGCGCCGACACGCTGCCGTCCTGCGGAATCACGACGTCGGCCGCCTCGCCCATGCCGTCCGCGTACTTCGCCTTGAGGCCGTCGTTCTCGTAGCCGATCAGGATCGGGATCTCGCCCTTCACGAACTTCGCGTACGGCGTCGTGCCCTCGACGCGCAGCACGTTGCCGGCCTGCTTCAGCTTGCCGAAGAAGTCGGCGCCCGGCTTCGGGTTCTCGACGCTGCCGCCGTTCGCATAGGCCGCCGCGAACACCGCGACCTGGCCCTGCCCGGTCGAGCGCGGATCGAGGTAGACCACCGCGTTGCGGTACTCGGGCTTCAGCAGGTCGGACCAGCGCTGCGGCACGTTCTTGACGAGCTTCCGGTTGACGAGGAACGCGATGTTCAGCGAATGCACGGCGAACCAGCGGGCGTCGGCCGCGCGGAACACGCCCGGCAGCTTGTCGAAGTTGATGGGCCGGAACGGCGCGACGACGTCCTTGCCCGCGGCGTCGAGCGCCGACGCCGCGAAGTAGTACGCGGTATCGGCCTGCGGGCGGCGGCGCGACTTGTCGAGCGCGACGACGGTCGCGGCCGAGCCGATGTCGTTGTAGGTGATCTCGACCTTCGGGTAGCGCTTGCGGAATTCGGCGAACAGCGCCTTCCAGTTCGCCCACTCGGGGCCGGTATCGAACGACACGACGAGCCCTTCGTCGGCCGCCTTCGCGTACAGCGCGTCTTCGCCCGGATACAGCGGCGCGGCCTGCGCCGCCGCGCAGGAAAGCGCCGCGAGCGCGCACAGCGCGAGCACGCGGGCGCGCATGGCCTTCACAAGAGGGGAGCCTGCAAACATCGTGAATCTCCGTTGAACGAAAGGAATCAGTGCGCGTCCGGCGATGCCGGCAGCACGAGCAGATGGCAAGGGTCGATCGCGATGCTGCGCGAGGCGGGCTCGCGCCCCTCGCACAGCAGCACGTCGGCCGAGCCGTCCGGAATGAAGTCGTAGCGCTGCGTCGCGCCGAAGTAACGCACCTCGCCGCGACGGCCGTCGATGCGGTTGGCGCTGTGTTCCGGCGGATCGGCCTGCACATGCTCGGGCCGCACCAGCACCGCGACCTCCGCACCCGGCCGATGCGTGCCCGTGTCCGCGCGCAGCGTCGCGAAGCGCACGTCGATTTCGCCGTGCGCGAGCACACGCCCGCGCAGCAGCGTCGAGTGCCCGACGAAGCGCGCGACCTGGGCGGTCGCCGGGCGCTCGTACAGGTCGCGCGGCGTGCCGGCCTGCAGCACGCGGCCGCCGTCGACGATCGCGACGCGGTCGGCCATGCTCAGCGCCTCGTCCTGGTCGTGCGTGACGAACAGCGTCGTCGCGCCGCAAGCGCGCTGCAGCCCACGGATCTCGTCGCGCAACTGATGACGGATACCGGCATCGAGCGCCGCCAGCGGCTCGTCGAGCAGCAGCAGCTTCGGCTCGATCACGAGCGCCCGCGCGAGCGCGACGCGTTGCTGCTGTCCGCCGGACAGCATCGCGATGCCGCGCGTCGCGTGCGCCGACAACCCGACCCGCTCGAGCATGTCGAGCGCGCGCCGGCGCCGGACGTCGGCCGCGACGCCGCGCATCCGCAGCCCGTACGCGACGTTGTCGACGACCGACAGGTTCGGGAACAGCGCGTAGTGCTGGAACACCATCCCCACCTCGCGCCGCCACACGGGCACGCCGGCCACGTCATCGCCGCCGATCGCAATGCGGCCGCGCCAGCCGTCGAGCAGCCCGGCCGCGAGCCGCAGCAACGTGGATTTGCCGGACCCGCTGCGCCCCATCACCGCGAGCAGTTCGCCCTGCGCGGCGGACAGCGTGACGTCGTCGACGCCATGACGGGCGCCCGGATACTGGAAACTGACGTGTTCGAATTCGAGACTCATGGATGACTCACTTCAGACGTTGCACGGTGCCGACGGACACGAGCGTCGCCAGCACGGCGAGCACGAGCAGCACGACGGTGGCGGCGCACGCCATCCCCGTCGCGCCGTAGAACGCCTGCAGCAGCACGATCGGATAGTTCCGGTAGCGAAAGCCGGCGATCAGGTTCGAGATCTGGAATTCGCCGATCGACAGCGCGGCCACCATCACGAGGCCGGAAAACAGGCTGTGCCGCAGGTTCGGCAGCACGATCGTGACGAACTGGCGCAGCGGCGTCGCACCGAGCGTCGCCGCGCAAGCTTCGAGCCGCGCGAGGCCGAGATGCCGCAGGTCGCCGAGCAGCGTCTGCAGCAGATACGGCAGCGTCAGCACCGCGTGCGCCGCGATCATCAGCGGCAGCGTGCCGAGCCACGGCAACGTGTCGCCGCTGAAGATCGCGATGTAGCCGAAGCCGAGCGTCAACGCCGGCACGGCGACCGGCATCAGCATCACGACGCGCGTCGCGAATCCGCCGCCGGCCTGCGCACGATGATGCAGCGCATACGCGAGCGGCAGGCCGATCACCGCGTTGAGCGCGCAGCACGCCAGCGCGACGATGAAGCTCACGCCGAACGCGCGCGTGAAGCTCCGGTTCGCGGCCAGATCGGCGAACCAGTGCCCGGTGACGCCGGCGGGCAGCAACGTGTTCGTCCACGATTCGCCCACGGCACCAACCAGCAGCAACGCGATCGGCAACAGCAGGTAGAGGCCGAACACCGCGAGCAGCGCCTGCAGCAGCAGGCGCCCGACGCGCGGCCGGGCCGGTTTGTTACGACGAATCGGAATACCGTCGGCCGGAGCCGGGGTGGTTGACGCAGGCATGAATACACTCGCTGACGATCGGAAAAACCTCGCGCAACGCCCGCCGGACGGGCCTGCATGCGTTGTCGAAGCCGGCGCAGTGTGCGGTTTCGACATGGCATCGTCATGAAAAAAACGTAAAAAGCGCGCATCGACCTGTGCAAGGACGGAACAGCCCGCGATGAAGCACCTGTATCCGAACGTGGCGGAGCTGCATGCCTTCGCCACGTCCGCGAAGTATTTGAACTTCTCCTATGCGGCCCGGGAACTGGGCCTGACGCCGAGCGCGGTCAGCCGGCAGATCGCGAACCTCGAGGCGCTGTTCGGCGTGAAGCTGTTCGTGCGCGAGGGGCGCGGCCTCGCGCTCACTCGGGCGGGCCAGGTGTATCACGCGCGCGTCGTCGGGCCGCTGCGCGAAATCGGCAACGCGTCGATCGAACTGCTGAGCGCACGGGAGAACAGCGACCTGCTGACGATCGCGAGCGTGCCGACGTTCACGACCAAGTGGCTGCTGCCGCGGCTCACGCGCTTTCTCGCCGCCGCGCCGGGCGTCACGCTGAGCTTTCGCCGCCATCTCGCGCCCGGCGACGTGTTTCCGTTCGGGCTCGACGCGGCGATCCGCTACGGCGACGGCGGATGGGAAGGCGTGCGAAGCGACTATCTGGGTGGGCGGACCTTCGTGCCGGTCTGCTCGCGCGAATTCGCCGACCGGCATGCATTGCATGTGCCCGCCGACGCGGCGGCGGCGCCGCGCCTCGTGCACGAGCAGGCGGAGATCGCGTGGTCCGCGTGGGCGGAACGTCATCGCGCGACGCAGATGAACGCGCTGGCCGGGCCGCGCTTCGAGCAGTATTCGGTGCTGATCCAGGCGGCGCAGGCCGGGCTCGGGATCGCCCTCGTGCCGCGCTTCCTGATTCTCGACAATCTCGCGGCGGGCACGCTGGTCGAGCCGTTCGACGCACCGGTCGACGTGGACGCGCAGGGGCACTACCTGTGCTACGCGCCGGAGCGCCTCGACACGAGCGATGCGTTGCGGCGCTTCAGGGAATGGATGCTGGACGAAGCGGCGCGCGCGTAAGGCGGCACGGCGCCGCCCCGGAAACGAGTGGCGCGCACCGCCGCACGGCTGCGCGCGCCGCTTGCCGGCCGGACACCGCCTCACGGCGGCATCCGGCATACCACGTCAACGCCCGATACCGAGCCCCGGCAGCACCGGCGTGTTCTCGGCCACGACCGCCTGCAGCAGGCGCGGATCGGCGCCGAGCAGCGCGAGGATCGTCGGCGCGACCTGCTTCGTGCCGACGAGATCGTTCACCGTGCGCGCACGATGAATGCCCGGATACGACACGAGCAGGCCGAGGTGGCTGTCGTCCGGCGCGTTGCCGCCGTGCTCCTCGTCCTTCTTCGTGCTCGACGTATAGATCACGCCCGGATTCGGCTGGACGACGATGTCCGGCGTGCGGCCGTTGGCCGGATCGCCGAAGCGGTCGGCCAGCGCCGCGCCGTACAGCACGTACGCCTGCGGGCCGTCCGCGCAGATCCCCGGCGCGTTGCAGCCGAGATTCGCCTTCAGCGTCTGCACGACGGCCGTGCGCTGGCTGCGGTCGCGCAGCCAGATCAGGCCGACGTCGTCGGTCTGCACGAAGCCCGTGCCGACCAGGCCCGAACCGTCGTTCAGGTTGCCCGTCGTCGTGTTGTTCTGGCCGAAGTTGCCGTTCGGATCGAGGAAATTGTTCGCTTCGAGCAGCTTCGTCAGCGTGTCGCCGTTCTTCACCAGCTTCGTGTGATCGCTCGGCGACTGGCCGTGCTTCGACGTGACGATCACGGCCGTCGACGAATACAGGTTCGCCTGCTTCAGCGCCGCGACGACGTGGCCGATCGCGTCGTCGACATACGTGATCGCGTTCGCGACCTGCCCGTTCGGCGTGAAGTCGGCGTCGAGATAGCCGCCGCCCTTCGCGACCGGCGCCTTCTGCGCGACGCTCAGCGTCTGGAAGTTCGCACCGAACAGCGTCGGCACCGGCGCGGTCTTCGTGCCGGTCGAATCGCGGCCGCCGATCTGGCGGATCAGCGCCTGCACGTGCAGGTTGTCGAAGCGCGCGGTATGCGAGTAGACGTCCGTATAGTCGGTGTTGGTCGCCGGGTCGATCGAATTGATCTCGGTGCGCATCAGGTCGTCGACGCCGGTGCCCGACGGGCCGTTCAGCCAGTCGTAGCCCCACGCGTGCTTGTCGGCCCACGCGGTGCGCGCATTCGGCACGCCGGCCTTCACGGCCTCGAACACCGTGTTGGTCTTCACGTAGTCGTGCGGGTAGACCGGCACGCACTGGCCGTTGACCTTCGCATGCGGGATCGCCTGCGGATTGAACGCGCCGCCGCCGTCGAGGTGCACGAGCGCGCCGCCGTTCTGCGCATCGATGCCGGTCGTCTCGTCGAACACGACGTTCCAGCCCTGCTTGCCCGAGCACGTCGTGTCGCTCGGCGCGTACAGGTTGCGGTCGTACGACACGTCGTAGAACAGGCCGGCCGTCTTCGGCGAGCCGCCCGTCACCAGTGCGGCGAGGCCGGGAAACGAATCCGACAGCCCCGGCGTGTACGCATTCGCGTACGTCACGCCGCTCTTCGCGAGTACCGCGAGGTTCGGGCACGTATTCGCGCCGATGCAGCGCGCCAGATCTTGCTCGTGCAGGCCGTCGATGCTCAGCAGCAGCACGTGCTTCACGACGCGGCTCGGCCGGCCGTTGCTCTCGCCCTGAGCGTTACCGTCCTGTTGCGCCGCATGCACGCCCGCGCTTGCGAGCGCCAGCGCGCCCGCCGCCATCACCGCCATGTTTCGTTGCTTGACGAACCTGGAAATCATCACCCCACCTCATCGATTGATGTTGAACTGCGTGACCTGCCATCAGGCGCGCAAAATATCGCCGGGCCATGCGGCGGTCGGATGAAGCGGGGCTTTCTGTTCTCTGTCAAACGTAACCAATCGCAAATGACATGAAGGGGTCGCAATCCGCGGCCCTCGCGTGCGCCGGCCCGTGCGACGGGATTTTTTTCGACTTGGCCCGCGACTATTGGCGTGTGATAAAGGGTTTTCCCTGACCCGGAGCACGACTATGTCAACCCTGGAAGCTCTCCGGTTCGTGCTGGACGATGCACGTACCCCCGAAATCATTCGCCATCACGTCGTCGACGCGCTGCAGTACGCGTTGCGCAATTACGGACAGGTGTTTACCGCGAAAGAAGTCGAATGGCTGACGCAGTGGGACGACGCGCGTCTGCCGCTGGCCGCGAGGAAGGAGCTGGACAAGCGCGAACCGGCGATCGCCGGACGCTGAAAAAAAGCCGCCACGCCCGACGGGTGCGGGCACGGCGGCGGATGAGGGATGACGGGCGGCGGTAACGCTTACTGCAGCCCGAAGTCGACGCGGGTCGTCGCGCCCTTGTCCGAGATGCCCTTCGCGTCGAGCTTCGGCGCGACGACGAACATGCGGCTCGAATCGATCTTGCCGTCGAGATACTGGCGCACGGCCTGCGCGCGCTGCTGCGCGAGCGCACGCAGCGCGTTGTCGTCGGCCGGCGCGTGATCGGCGAGCGCCTGCTTCATGTCCGCATCGGGCAGCGTCTTCTGCAGGCCCACCAAGTTGCGCGGCTTCTTGAAGTCGGCGGCCTTGTAAGCGCGCGTCAGGTACTTCGAGTATTCGGCCTTGTCGACCTTCACCGACATCGGATCGATGCTCTCGCCCTGGCCGACCACGTCCTTCAGCTTCTGCTGGCGCACCAGCCGCTCGACGTACGCGTCGCGCAGGCCCGGCGTGTCCTGCGCCGGATCGACGCGGCCGATCAGGTCGAGGCGGATCGACGGCTTCTCGGTTAGCATCTTCACCACGGTGTCGAGCTTCTTCTGCTGCGCGTCGGTCAACGCGTACGAGCCCGGCGCGAACTCGACGTAGCCGAGATCCTCGCCGCCGCTGCCGCCGAACGCATTCGCGAGCAGCGTGAACGGCGACGTGACGGCCTTCGCGATCAGGTTCAGCACCGCGTGCCAGATCAGCCCGCCGACGCTGAACTCCGGATTCGACAGCGAGCCCGACACCGGCAGATTCACGTCGATCTGGCCGCGCGTGTTCTTCAAGAGCGAGATCGCGAGCTTCACCGGCAGCTTCGTCGCGGTGTCGTTCTCGACGCGATCGCCGAACGTCAGCTGGTCGATGAAGATGTGGTTGTTCGCCGACAACTGGTCGTTCGCGAGCTGGTAGTGCAGGTCGACGTTGAGCTTGCCCTTCGTGATCGGATAGCCCGCGTACTTCGCCGAATACGGCGTCAGGTTGGTCAGTTCGATGTCGTGCGCGGTGGCCGTGAGGTCGAGCGCCGGCTTCTCGATCAGCGGGTTCACCGAGCCCTTGATCGAAATCGGCCCGTTGCCCGCGAGGTTCGCGGCGACGTCGACCGGCGCGGACGTCGTCGAATCCGTGCCGAACGCGCCGACCGTGCCCTTGATCGCGACGAGGTTCGCCGTGTAGTTCGGCTTGATGAAGTTGTCCGTGTACGTGACGCGGCCGTTCTGCAGCAGCAGTTCGCCGAAGTGCATCCGCACCGGGTTCTGCGGCTGCGGCGCGGCCTTCACGACCACCGTCGCCGACGCGGCGGCCGGCACGGACGCCTGCTGCGCGGCCGCGGCCGAGGCGGCCTGCGCGGCGGCCGGCGGCGTCACGCCCGGCGACAGCGGCACCGGCTCGCCCTTGCTCGCGTCGCGCGTGAGCGACTGCGCGGGGCCCGTCTCCTTCGCGACCACGTCCTTCAGGTTCAGCCGGCCCTGCGCGTCGAGCAGCACGCGGCCGTAGAAGTTCGAGAACGTCACGCGCGCGGCGTCGACGTCGGTGCCCTTCTCGTCGTAGTTCGCCTTCAGGTTCGACAGCGCGAGCGAGCGCCAGCCGGCGAACGGGTCGGAAGTCGCCTTGTCGAGCATCCGCACGTCGACCAGCGCGAGGTCGCCGCGATAGGTCGCGCGCGGCGTGTCCTTCACCTGCGCGAACGTCAGGTTGCCCTGCGCGTTGAGCAGCGCGCTCGCGATCGTCGCGTTCAGCGCGCTGCCGAAGTATGGCTCGAACGCGGCCGCATCGAGGCGGTTGCCGTTGATCTTCAGGCCGAGCTTCAGCGGCTGCGCGGTCACGTCGCCCGACACGTTCAGCGAGCCCTTGCGGTTCAGCGTCGCCTTCAGCTGCACGGGCAGCGGCTTCGTCAGGTCGTCGCTCACCTTCTGCACCGACAGCTCCAGCGGCTTGATCGCCAGCTTCACCGGGCGCGGCGTCGACAGGTCGGTGAAGTTCGCGGACGCCTCCTTCACGTTCAGCGCCTCGATCCGGTAGTGCCACGACGGCGCGGCGGCCTGGGCCTTGCGCGCGACCGTGCGCGGCGGCACCGCGGCTTGCGCGGGTTCGGCCAGCGCCGCGAGGTCGATCTTGCCGTCCTTCAGGCGCTTCACGTCGAGCGCGAGCCCGCTCGTGTCGACGCTCGCGATCTCGGCGGTGCGCGCGGCGACGTCGATCTTCGCGATCTTCGCGCTCGCGTCGGGCAGCACGATCGCGGGCGCCTTGTTGTCCGGCGCGGCGATCTTCAGCGACTTGAGGCTGACCGTGCTGTCGGCGACTTCCGCGGCGAGCGGCGTCTTGCCCCAGTCGGTCTTCGCGTTGACGGTCGCGCCGAGCGTTCCGTCGAGCACGCGCGCGCGCGTCGCCTCGCCGAGATACGGCTGCAGCGCCGGCAGCGCGAGCGCGGCGACCGTCAGCTTCGTGTCGGCCTGCTTCGCGGCGAGGTTGAACGCGCCTTCGGCCTTCACGTCGCCGCCGCGCGACAGCGACGTCGACAGCGTGTACTTGGCGGGCGTCTTGCCCTGCAGCGAGAAGCCGTCGAGCGTCGCGGCGAGCTTCGTCAGCGACAGCGCGGTCGGCGTCGCCGGCACGCGGTCGTCGACGTTGATCGTGCCCCCGTCGATCGCGACATGGCGAATCGTCAGGTCGAGCGGCGGCGCGGCCTTCGCGGCGGCGCTTCCTTCGGCCTTCGCGCCGCTGGCGGCGGCGACGGTGGCGCCAGACGCGGCCGACGCACCGGAAACGGCGACGGCCGACGCGCCCGGCTTGCCGGCTGCGGCCTTCGGCGCGGCGGCCGGTTGCGCGACCAGCTTCTCGACGTTCAGCACGCCCTGCTTGTCGCGCGACAGATCGACCACCGGCTGGTCGAGCCGGATCTCGTCGAAGTGCATCGCGTTGCGCAGCGGTTCCAGCCCGGCCGCCGCGATGTGCACGCCGCGCGCGGCGAACAGCGGCGCCGACGCGCGGTCGGTCACCTTCGCGTCGCTCAGGTCGACGGTGCCCGACACGCGCAGCGCGGGCGTCTCGCCGCTCATCACGAAATTGACCGTGAGGTTGCTGCTGAGCAGGCCGCTCGTCACGGCCACCGGCAGCTTCGCCGGCACGTACGAGATCAGCTTCGGCACGTCGAGGCGGTCGAACTTCAGCGCGATCTCCGATTCGCGCGACTGCGCGAACGGCTTGGTCTTGCCGTCGATCGAGATCGGGCTGCCGTCGAAGCGCGCGCGCAGCTTCGGCTCGACGAAGATGTCGGTCTTCGAGGCCAGCGTCGCGATGTACGGAATGCCGAGCGTCCAGTTGTCGACCACGTGCTTTTCGTTCAGCAGGCGATCGTCGAAATCGATCCGGCCGTCGTTGACCTGGATGTTCGACACCGAGAATTGCGTCGGCTTGCTGTCGGGCTTCGGCGTCGGCGACGAGAACTTCTCGATCAGGTCGGTGAAGTTGAAGCGCTGCGCGTCGTAGCGAACGACGTGAAAGCGCGGCGAATCGAGCCGGACCTCGTTGACGATCGGCGCGCCGCGGAACAGCGACGACCACGACGGCCTCACGACGAGCTTGCCGATGTCGATGAAGTCGCCCTGGCCGCCGCGCTCGCCGAGGCGGATGCCGTCGGCTTCGAGGTTCAGCGTGTACGGGTTCAGTGCGATGCGCTGAATCGTGGCCGGCCGGTCGAGCTGCTTGCTCAACTGCTGTTCGGCGACATGGCGGATCAGCGGCGGCGCCGCGAAGAAGCCGAGCAGTCCGAACAAAACGAGGAAGATCAGCACGCCGATGCCGATACGCCGGGTCCGGCGCGAGCGTGCAACGCCACCGAGGGCATGGAGGGTCGAGGGTACGGTTTCTTTGTCTGCGCTTGCCATGCTTGAATATCTCGGGAATGGATGCCGGGCCGCACCGGGGAACCGGGCGGCCGCGCACGCTATCCCGAAAGTATAGGCTCAGGAGGTGACGGTACGGCGGTCGGGCGCCGCCGCCGCGCCCGCCGATCGGACAACGGCGGCGGTCAACCGTTCATTTCCGGACGACGACGGGCGGCATCCACGAGCCGTCGCTCGCCTGCGGCTTCGGCGCGTAGAGGCGCAACGCGAGCGCGAAATCGGTCCGCGGCGCCGGCAGCCAGTTGGCCGCATGCGTGCCGCCCGGCGACGCCGACACGACGATGTCGATCGAGCCGTCGTGGTTGCGGCGCAGCCGGTCGCGATCGCCGAGCGAGCGGCGCGCCGACCCGACGTCGGGCAACGCGCCGTTGGTGGTGTACGGCGTGAGCGTCCAGAACGCGCGCACCGGCGGCAGCGCGCCCGGCGCGAAATGCAGCACGTACCGGTTCGCGCCGTTCAGCGCGTGGCCGTCGCTGTCGACGCGGGTGATCGCGAGCGTCTCGTCGTCGCGCGTCGCGGTGCCGAACTGCGTGTAGGCCGCATACGCGCGCAGCGCGTAGTCCTGGCCGTACTTGCCGGCCGTATCGCCCAGCCAGGTCCAGCCGTTCGCGTTCAGCAGGTTCGACGGCGGGGTCGCGAGCCGCGCGCGCGCCTCGGCGACGCCGGCCGTCGCGGCCGTCAGACGGTCGCCCGTCCACAGCACCGGGTAGCCGGCCGTCACGCCGATGTCGCCGAGCGATTCCTGCGCGTGTGCGTCGTCGGCCGGCGCCGGATTGTCCTGCAGCGCCCGCGCGAAGCGCGTGAAGAACGCCTTCGGGTCGAGCGCGGTCACTTGTTCGGCCGGCGTGCCGCCACCCACCGCTTCGGATGGGGCACTGCCCGCATGGACCGCGACCGATGCGCCGCGCTCGGCGCCCGTGTAGACCGACAGCGGCACCACGCGGATCGCGCGCTGCAATTTCTTCACGTTCGTCAGATCGCGCCCGCCGCTCGTCTGCAGCCGCACTTCGAGCCACGCATTGGCGGACGGCACGTCGACACGCTGTACGCCCTTCGGCAGCGTGCCCTGCCAGTCCTTCGCGGCGAAGGCAATCGTTTGCGATCGCCCGGCGCCACGGGCGCCGCGCGCCGCGACGCTCGACGACGACCACAGCACGTTCGTCCACATGTCGAGCGCGCGTGCGTCCCAGTAGCGGCCGCGCGTGTCGGGCAGCGTGACGATCATGGGTTCGGCGGCGACGTCGAGCCAGCCGGTCGAGTCGAGCGTGTCGACGCCCGGCAGCGGCGGATTGACCGCGCCGACGGGCGGCAGCGCCTGCGCGTGGCGCAGCGTGTTGAGCGGCGCCTGCCCCGGCTGCGCGCCGTCGCCGCCCGTCGCCGCCTCCTTCGCGACGTCCATCAGCACGAGCGGATACGCATAGATATAGGAGTCGGCGACTTCCGCGCGCATCCAGCCGGTTTTCCGCTGGATCGCGTCCGGTTGCGACGCGCATCCCGCAAGCAACGCCGCAATGGCCAGCGACGCGCATGCGCGTCGCAGAGAAACTGATTCTCGCTGGTTTTCAATCATCGATTACTGGCCGAATATCGTTCTTTTCAGTCAACGCCCTGTTCGTCTTGCGAACGGCGAAGCAAGGCACCCCAGCGTGCCCGGATGACCGTTTCGCTACGTTTCGTAACGGTGGGGCGCTGATGTCAGGCCGGTATCATAGCGCCTAAGGGCATCCCCCAATATGCCGAATAACGGGTAAAACGCTAGCCGAATCGTCAAAAAATCTGAAATAGTTCACGGGATTCCGCAAAAATCTGGAACAGCATCGGGAACATCGACCCGTAAACGCCTCGCGAGCGCCAAGCTCGGCGCTTCAGCGCTCACCGGCTGTCCGTACGGAAGCCGGGCGATCGCTTTTCCTGCGTTGTGACACCCTGTGCGCATCGACCTGCGTCGCATCGTCGCCGACGCTTGACCTTACCATCATGGGAATGTTGATACTGGAACCATTCGCGGCACGAACCGCGCTTTTGGGGAATCCGACATGACTGAACCACTTGCCTCCGCGGCGCTGCAAACGATCGAGCTGAACGTCGACGGCATGCATTGCGGCGGCTGCACGGGCCGCGTGCAGCGCGCGCTGGCCGCCGTGCCGGGCGTCGTCGATGCGGCGGTCGATCTGGATGCGCATACGGCGACGGTCACCGCGCAGGAGACCGTCGAGCCGGATCAGCTCGTTGACGCCGTCCGTGAGGCCGGCTATCGCGCCGCGGTGCGCGACGCGGCCGGCGAAGCGGTTGCGCCCACGCAGGTGGCGCACGCGACGCCCGACGCAACGCCGTCTGCGCCGGCTGCCGCCACGACGATCGAACTCGATATCGATGGCATGACCTGCGCGTCGTGCGTGTCGCGCGTCGAGAAGGCGCTCGTCAAGGTGCCGGGCGTCACGCGTGCATCGGTCAACCTCGCGACCGAACGCGCGACGGTCGACGCATCGGCCGGCGTTTCGGCCACGCAATTGGCGGATGCCGTGAAGCAGGCCGGCTACGGCGCGACGCCGACGGCGTCGGACACCGACGTCCCGGCCCGCGTCCCTACCCTGCCCACCGCGCCCGCAAACATCGAACTCGACATCGACGGGATGACCTGCGCGTCCTGCGTGTCGCGCGTCGAGAAGGCGCTCGCGAAGGTTCCGGGCGTCACGCGTGCATCGGTCAATCTTGCAACCGAACGTGCAACGGTCGACGCGTCGAACGACGTGTCCGCCGCGCAGCTTGCCGACGCGGTGAAACAGGCAGGCTACGGCGCAACACCGATCGCCGTCTCGGCTCGGCCCGCAACTTCCGCTGCCACGCCCGCTTCCGCCGACGTCGAACTCGACATCGGCGGCATGACGTGCGCGTCCTGCGCCGGCCGCGTCGAAAAGGCGCTGGCCGCCGTGCCGGGCGTCGCCCGCGCGACGGTCAACCTCGCGACCGAACGCGCGTCGGTGCACGGCGCCGGCGCACTCGACGCCGCCACGCTGATCGCGGCGGTCACCACAGCCGGCTACCGTGCGTCGCTTCCGGCCGCGTCACCCGCCAGCGCACCGGCCGGCGCCGACTTACAGCCAGCCAGCCCCGCGCAGGACCCCGACGCACGCAAGCGCCGCGAAGCGATTCGCGAACGCAACCTCGTGATCGGCGCCGCCGTGCTGAGCGCGCCGCTCGTCGCGCCGATGCTCGCCGCACCGTTCGGTATCGACCTGATGCTGCCCGGCTGGCTTCAGCTCGTGCTCGCGTCGATCGTGCAGTTCGGCTTCGGCGCGCGCTTCTACCGCGCGGCCTGGCATGCGGTGAAGGCACGCACCGGCAACATGGACCTGCTCGTCGCGCTCGGCACGTCGGCCGCATACGGGCTGAGCCTGTGGATGCTGCTGCGCGATCCCGCGCATCCCGGCCATCTGTATTTCGAAGCGTCGGCCGTCATCGTCACGCTCGTGCGCTTCGGCAAGTGGCTCGAATCGCGCGCGAAGCGCCAGACCACCGAGGCGATCCGCGCGCTGAACGCGCTGCGCCCCGACCGTGCGCGCGTCGTCGAGCACGGCGTCGAACGCGACGTGCCGCTGTCGCAGGTGCGCGTCGGCACGCGCGTCGGCATCCGGCCCGGCGAGCGCGTGCCCGTCGACGGACGGATCGTGTCGGGCCGCTCGCACATCGACGAATCGCTGATCACCGGTGAAAGCCTGCCCGTGCCGAAGGACGATGGCGACGCCGTCACGGCCGGCTCGATCAACGGCGAAGGTGCGCTCGTCGTCGAAACCACCGCGATCGGCGCAGAGACGACGCTCGCGCGCATCATCCGCCTCGTCGAATCCGCGCAGGCCGAGAAGGCGCCGATCCAGCGGCTCGTCGATCGCGTCAGCGAGGTGTTCGTGCCGGCGATCCTCGGCATCGCCGTGCTGACGCTGGTCGGCTGGCTGATCGCCGGCGCCGGGACGGAAACCGCGATCCTCAACGCGGTCGCGGTGCTCGTGATCGCGTGCCCGTGCGCGCTCGGTCTCGCGACGCCCGCCGCGATCATGGCCGGCACAGGCGTCGCGGCCCGGCACGGCGTGCTGATCAAGGACGCGCAAGCGCTCGAGCTTGCGCAACGCACGACCGTGATCGCGTTCGACAAGACCGGCACGCTGACCGAAGGCAAACCGTCCGTGACGGCGTTCGACGCCGTCGGCATACCGCGCGCCGAAGCGCTCGCGCTCGCGGCGGCCGTGCAGCGGCAGAGCGACCATCCGCTCGCGCGTGCGGTGGTCGTCGCGCACGACGCGGACGTGGCCGCACAGGGCGGCGCAGCCGCGTCGGTCGTCGCGACCGATGCGCGCGCGGTGGCCGGGCGCGGCGTGGAAGCGCACGTCGGCGGGCAACAGCTTGCGCTCGGCAGCACGCGCTGGCGCGACGAACTCGGCATCGCGGTGCCGCCGGCGCTCGATGCGCGCGCGGCGGAACTCGAACGCGCGGGCAACACGATCTCGTGGCTGATGCGTGCCGATGCGCCGCGCGCGGTGCTCGCGCTGATCGCCTTCGGCGACACCGTGAAGCCGGGCGCCCGCGACGCGATCGCGGCGCTGTCGGCGCGCGGCGTCGCGAGTGCGCTCGTGACGGGCGACAACCGCGGCAGCGCGACGGCCGTCGCGGCGGCGCTCGGCATCGGCGAAGTGCATGCGCAGGTGCTGCCCGACGACAAGGCGCGGGTCGTCGCCGAGCTGAAGCGCACGCACGGGGGCGTCGTCGCGATGGTCGGCGACGGGATCAACGATGCGCCCGCGCTCGCCGCGGCGGACGTCGGCATCGCGATGGCGACCGGCACCGACGTCGCGATGCACACGGCCGGCATCACGCTGATGCGCGGCGACCCGGCGCTCGTCGCCGATGCGATCGACATTTCCAAACGCACGTACCGCAAGATCCAGCAGAACCTGTTCTGGGCGTTCGTGTACAACCTGGTCGGCGTGCCGCTCGCGGCGCTCGGCTTGCTGAACCCGGTGATCGCGGGCGCGGCGATGGCGTTTTCCAGCGTCAGCGTCGTGACCAACGCGTTGCTGCTGCGGAGATGGAAAGGCCGCGCGCGTTGATGCGGCGGGCCGTGAAGGCGGGATAGCCGAATGGGCCGTTCGGCGGTCGGTGGGCGGTGGGCGGTGGGCGGTGGGCGGTGGGCGGTGGGCGGTGGGCGGTGGGCGGTGGGCGGTGGGCGGTGGGCGGTCAGAGGATCACGGAGCGTGCCGGCATTGGCCAGCTACGCAGTGTGCCGAATCGCACAACCCCATGACGATGCATCGCGAGCCCGCGGATTCAGTCCGACACGACCGGTTTGATCAACGTCGTGGTGATCGGCACGAAGCCGCATGAACGATACAGCGCACGCGCCGCCGCGTTGTGATTGAACACCGACAGCCCGATCTCGGTGACGCCGTAGCGACGCGCCTCGGCGTCGAGCGCATCGAGCGCACGCGTGGCCCAGCCCTGGCGGCGCCGGGACGGGACGATGTCGAGGTCGTAGATGAACAGCGTGCGGTTCGGCCCTTCGGGGACGATCGCGTACCAGAGGTCGCCCACCGTGTCGCCGCTGGCGCCGTCGATGAGCGTGACGAGGGTCTGGCCGGCGGTCAGCAGGCCGTCCGGCAGCAGCGTGTCGAAACAGGCGCGCGCACGATCGGCCGCGTCTTCGACAGCATTTTGCCCGGAGGAAACGAGATCGCTCGCGTAGCCGTGGATGGCTCGCGTGCGGTACGCGTGGAATTCGCCGGCCGTCATCGGCCGCATCTGCAGCATGGCCCGGTCGCCGTGAACGGAATCGGACTTCCAGTGTAACGGGACGGTCGCACCGGCGCGCGAGGCGGCGGTGGAAAACGGGCGAGCAGGTACGGCGGACGCCGCGCCGAATCAGCGAATCAGCGACGGTACAGGACGATCGGCACCAGGTTTGCACGGCGCACGCGCTCGGCTTCGGCGTGACGTGCGGCGTACGAGTATTCGGCGTCGAGCGGCAGGTGCGGGGACACGAACAGGTCGTCGATTTTTTGCAGCAGGGCGAAGATGAAGCTCATGTGAGACTCCTGACAGATATGGCTAGGGTTTTCCCTTAGAACGCCTCCATTCTAAGGGTTTTCCCTGAACTCTGCCAGCGAACTGCATCGGTTTGCCGCACCCGCGCGACAGCCGATCGCCGGCGGGAAGCGGCGATCCTTGCTGCATCGGGCTGTCAGGATAGGGTCGAAACGTTAGCGGGTGCGACGAACCCGCTTCGCGACGGCCGCCTCGCGGTTCGCGCTGCGCTGAAGCCGGTCGACTTGCGACAGGAGCGCTTCGTGGTGCTCCTCGAGCGTCATCAGCGTGGCCTGCTGCGTCGACAGATCGGCCGCGAGGCGATCGATCCGTTGCTGCTGGGTGGCCACGTCCTGCTTCAGGTGCGCGATCTGCCGCGTTTGCAGCACCAGCGCGACGAGCCCTACCAGCACGACGACGGCCAGCGCCAGCAGCAGCCGGTTGACGCGGCGCATCTCGCGATCGGCCGACCGCGTCAGTCCGTCCACGTCGGACTGCAGCGCGGCGAGCCGGTCGGTCAGCGGGCGCAGGTGCGTGTCTGGATCGAAGGCCGGCGCGGGCGGTTGCGGGCGCTCCGACGAGGGCTTGGTCACGAACGAGGCGGCGGATACCGCCGGCTGCGCAACCGGCGACGGCGAAACGTCGGGCTGCGGGGTCGTGTCGCGGGGCTTCGCGGAAGGTGTGGCGATTGCCGGTTCGAGCGGCCGCACCGACTGTGCCGACTGTGCCGACTGTGCCGACTGGGTCGGCTGGGTCGGCTGTGCCGGCGTCTGTGGCTCGACCGGCGCGGCGACGACCAGCGGCAGGTTCGAGTCAACCGCTTCCGGCTTCGAATCGACGCTCGTCGCAACCGGTGCGGCTGGCGTCGCCGCCGCTTCATTGGCGCCGGCAGCGACCCGGCGTTTGCTGCCCGATGACGCGCGGCGCTCCTTCACGGCGTCGCCCGAAGATTTCCCTTCGCGGGATTTGACGACCGCCGCCTCGACGACAGGCTTCGCGACTTCGCCATTTGCCGCTGGCGACTCCGCCGCCTGCGCCGCAGCGCCATCTTCGGCTTCCAGCTTCGTCTCCGCGTTCGCGGCGCGGTCGACCGCGGGCACGTCGATCTGCGTTACGCCGCCATCGACCGCAGGCGAATCGGCGGCCTGCGTTGCAAGCCCCTCTGCCGATGCGCCGTCGACGTTCGCGGCCACATCGCCTTCAGGTGTCGAAACGGAAACGGCCTCGACCGCCCCATCCTGCGCCGCCGTCCTTTCCGCTTCCGCATGCGTTGCCGCCGCATCCGCCGGCGGGACGAACCCGTCCAGCGTAGCCTGTCGCCCGTCATCGGCAACGGCCGCCGCATCGGCTTCCACCAGCGCTTCCTCGTGCGCCGTCACCGGCATGCGCTCGCCCGGCTCCAGCACCGGATCGCCGAACAGGTCGAGCGTCCGTTCGTCGCGCGGCGCGTCGCCGGCCGGTGCGCTGCCGGATCGCGCCGTCGCCCTGGCGGACGTGCTGCCTGCGGCAGCGGCCGAGCGCGGGCGCGAACGGGCCGACGAACGGGTGGAACGGGAGCGGGAGCGAGGCGTGGAAACGGATTCGGTCATGGAAATCGGATAGCGGGGCCCGCAGACGCGAACCCGGATGTCGAACGGAATCGGTGGCCGGCCATTGTCGCACGCCCCGCAACCGAGTCACGCAATCGAGTCACGCTATTCGTCGCCCGCCAGCCCGTTCCCGCCGTCGAAGCGCGTGACGCCGGGCAGCGCGCGCAGCTTGGCGCAGATGGCCTTGTATTCGAGTTCCGATACGCGCGCCAGCGCGATGCGCACCTCGTCCTGCTCCCCCGCGTCGTCGGCACGCTGCACGATGAACTGCTTCACGCGCGCACTGTCCGGGCCGAGCGCCGCGTGCAGCGAATCGAACGTCAGCGTGCCGCTCGCGACCGTCAACGCAAGCTGGCGCCGCTGGCGCACCGTGAAATAGCGCCGCTCCAGCGGCTTGATGCCGGCCAGGATGATCAGGATGATGATCGTCGCGGAAATCGCCGCGACATAGAGCCCGCCGCCCACCGCCAGGCCGATCGCCGCGACCGACCACAGGCTCGCGGCCGTCGTCAGCCCGCGCACGATCTCGCCGCGCAGCAGGATCGAACCCGCGCCGAGGAAGCCGATGCCCGATACGACCTGCGCGGCGATCCGCGACGGATCGAGCACGACGTGGTCGCTGGTGCCGAGCACGTCGGCAAAACCGAACGCCGACACGATCATGATCAGCGTCGAGCCGACGCACACCAGCATGTGCGTGCGCAGGCCGGCCGCCCACGACAGGCGCTCGCGCTCGAAGCCGATGACGCTGCCGAGCGCCGCCGCGAGAACGAGCCGCATCACGAGTTCCAGGTTGCTGAGCATCCGATTTCTCTCCTTTTTTTGGTGCCGGCCGCGCGGAATGTTTTATCCTTGGCCCCGGCCGCGCCGATTCTCCGGGCCGCGCCGACACGTTTCGATCCAAGCGCTCAACCCCGCCATGTCCGTTTCCGACTCCGCTTCCGCCCAGGCCGCCCAGTTGCGCCACCATTTCGCGCACGTCGTCTTGCCGATCTGGCGGGGTTCAGGGTTCGACTCGGCGTTGCAATTGCCGTTCGAGGCCGTCGATCCGGCCACCCACGCGCCGCTGCCCGTGACCCGTTATCGCGCAATGGCGTGCGCAAGGCAACTCTTCGTGTTCGCGCAGGCCGGCGACACCGCCCACGCGGCCACGCTGTTCGACGCGCTGTGCCGGCACTTTCGCGACCCGCGCCACGGCGGCTGGATCTACAGCGTCGATGCGCAGGGCGCACCGCTCGATACGACCAAGGATCTCTATACGCACGCGTTCATCGTGTTCGCGTGCGCTGCGTGGCATGCGGCGTCGGGCGACGCCGCCGCGCGCACGGTGGCCGAGGAAACCGCCGCGCTGATCCAGGACCGCTTCGCGCCGCGCCACGGCGACGCGTTGCTCGATGCCGCGCGCCATGCCGACTTCTCGTCATCCGGCAGCGGTGCGCTGCAGAATCCGCTGATGCACCTGACCGAAGCGTGGCTCGCGGCCGCCGATGCGTTCGGCGACCCGGCATTCGACGATGCGCTCGCACGCACCGCGCAGGCCGTCGAGCGCACGTTCGTCGATGCGGCGACCGGCTGCGTGGCCGAGCTGCCGCTCGGATCAGCCGACAACCGTTTCGAGCCCGGCCATCAGTTCGAGTGGTTCTATCTGGTCGATGCGGCCGGTGCGCGGCTCGCGCAGACCGGGCTGCCCGCCGCGCTGTCGCGCGCGTTCGCGTTCGCCGAGCAATACGGCGTCGATCCGCAGACGGGCGGCGTGTGCGCGGCGCTCGACGCGCAAGGCGCATGCATCGACGGCACGCAGCGGATCTGGGCGCAGACCGAATACCTGCGCGCGCTCGCAACGCACGGCGGCACGCCGGCCTCCGCGCCGCTCGCGCGCCAGATCGAGCGGTTCGCCACGCGCTTCCTGCATCCGCGCGGCTGGTTCGAATGCAAGACGGCGGACGGACAGGTATCGCGCGCCGACATGCCGTCGACGACGCCCTATCACCTCGCGACCGCCTACGCGGCGCTGCCGACCGGTTCGTAATCCGTCGCGGCGAACGACGGCGCCGCGCGGCCGCCGTGGGCGACGCGTCCGTCGCCCAGTTCGAACACCGACACCGCCTGCATCAGGTGCGCGGTCTGGTCGTTCAGCGATGCGGCCGCCGCCGCGACTTCCTCGACCAGCGCCGCATTCTGCTGCGTGAGCTGATCCATCTGCGTGACGGCCTGGTTCACCTGCTCGATCCCGACGCTCTGCTCGACCGACGCCGCCGTGATCTCCGACATCGTCTGCACGACGCGCGTGATCGACGCCGACACCGTGCGCATCGCGTCGCCGGCGCGCTCGACGAGTTCCGCGCCGCCGTTGATCTGCGCGACCGAATCCTCGATCAGCGCCTTGATCTCCTTCGCCGATTGCGCGCTGCGCTGCGCGAGCGAGCGCACTTCGCCCGCGACCACCGCGAAGCCGCGCCCCTGTTCGCCGGCCCGCGCGGCCTCGACCGCCGCGTTCAGCGCGAGGATGTTGGTCTGGAATGCGATGCCGTCGATCACCGAGATGATCTCCGCGATGCGCCCCGAGCTCTGCGCGATGCCGCGCATCCGGTCGATCACGCTGTCGACCACGCCGCCGCCGTGGCTCGTCGCTTCGAGCGCCGCGTCGGCCAGCGCGCTCGCCGCGCGCGCGCTGTCGGTGTTCTGCCGGACGGTCGCGGTCAATTCCTCCATGCTCGCGGCGGTTTCCTCAAGCGACGCGGCCTGCGTGCCCGTGCGCGCCGACAGGTCGGCGTTGCCGCCCGCGATCTCGCCCGCGCCGAGGTGGATCGCATCGGACGCCTGGCGCACCGTGCGCACGGTGCCCGCGATACTCGTCTGCATCGCGCCGAGGGCGCGCAGCATCCGGTCGATCTCGAACACGCCGCCCGCCTGCACGGCTTCGTCGAGACGGCCCTGCGCGATCCGCTCGAAATGGCGGCCGGCCTGCTCCAGCGGCGCGACGACCGCGCGCCGCGCGGCCGCGTAGATCGCGGCGCTCGCCGCGAGCATCGCCACCAGCAGCACGATGCCGACCGACTTGAACCACAGCATGCCGCCGTCGATCGTGTCGAGCGCCGCGCGGCTCGACGTGCCGCCATAGTCGGTGAAGCGATGCAGCTCGGCGATGTACGCGTCCTGGAAGCCCTGGGTCGGCTGGTCGAGGAACGCCTGGATGTTGTCGGCGTCGAGGAACTGCACGAGCTCGCCCAGCGCGCCGCGCAGCGCGCGATAGCGCTCGGTGAGCGCCGCGACGCGCGCGCGGTTGGTGTCGTCGACCGCCTGCGCGGCCGTCAGTACCGCGAACGCCTTGTCCGCTTCCGCGAGCGACGTGCCCGCGTGACGGATGATGTCCTCGGGCTTCGGCCCGCCGCGCACCATCCGCGTGCCGGCACGCGACAGGTTGATGCGCGCGTCGAGCAGTTGCTCGGTCGCCCGGCTGGCCGCGTCGACCTGCGCGATCGCGACGTTCGACAGATCGTCGACGCCGCTGCGCGTCGACGTGAGCGCCCAGAAGCCGAGCGCTTCGATCGCGAACAGGAAGAGGCAGAACACGGTCAACACGCCGAGCAGACCCGACGCGAGCTTGATTTTTCCGAACATGGGGATTCCTGGAGAGCGGACGATGAGGCAATGCCCCGGCATTAGCGGCATTTCTTCGTCGGACTTTAGGCGGAATGGCCACCACGCAGGTCAATCGCGCGCTTCGCGCGCGCATTCGCGTCGAATCGCCCGCAAACGCGGAGATCTTGCGTATTCGACGCAATAATCGCGTCGCATCGCGCCGGGATTTGCACGAAACGCGGACGAATTTCCTTGCTTATCCGGAGCCCCCTTCCTAGAGTTCAGCGCAAGCGGGCACTCATTTCAAGGAAGTTCGATGACCGACATCACGGACCACGCGCGCGGCGCATTGCGCGCGCAGCCGTTCAGCATGCTGCTGGGCACGGAGCTGATGCATATCGGCGACAACGAAGTGTCGCTGTGTCTGCCCGTGCGCGAGGAACTACGGCAGCAGCATGGTTTCGTGCACGGCGGCGTCATCAGCTATCTCGCGGACAACGCGCTGACGTTCGCCGGCGCGCTCGTGCTCGGCCCGCGCGTGATCACCGCCGAATACAAGATCAACTATCTGCGGCCGGCCGTGAACGGCACGCTCGTCGCCCGCGCGAAGCTCGTCTACGCGGGCCGGCACCAGGCGACCTGCCAGTGCCACGTGTTCGTCATCGACGGCGATCACGAGCGGCTCGTCGCGATCGCGCAAGGCACGATCAACCGCGTCGGCGACGGCAAGATGCCGGATGCGCCGGTGGAGACGGCGTGAATTGCTGCGTCGGCAAGCATCGATGCCGCGACGCCTGTCGCGCTAGCGTTTCATCGCAGCCAGATAGACCGCATCACGCTCGCGGCGGCCCACCGCGACCACCAGCACGATGACTTCCGCGTCGCGCACTTCGTAGACGAGGCGATAACCGACACCGCGCAGCTTGATCTTGTAGCGATCCGGGTGGCCATGCAATTTGGCTGACGGGATACGAGGATGCGCGAGCCGCTCGGCGAGCTTGGCCTTGAATTGATCGCGCACGGTGCGATCGAGCTTCCCCCTTCAATGCAGGCTCGAGAAAGGCGAGATCAAAGGTCATTCAAATTGACCTTGACGATCTTCTCCCTGGCGCGCGAATCGGCCAACGCATTGTCGTCGGTGTCTTCCAGGCGTTCGACCATCGCCTCCCACGTCTTCGCGGGAATGCAGTAGAACGCGGGTTCGTTGTGATTCAGGAGGCGACCGGAAAACCCTCGCCCGCGGCAACGGTTCCCATCGGATTCCGCTTCAGCTCCGAGACGCTAGCCAGAATGGTATGAGGCATATCTGCTCTTTCTCCAATCGAGCGCCGATTGTACTTAATTTGATACGAGACTAAGCACCAAAATTGACACTCTGATGCACTCGACACTCGACCGTCGACGAACGGAAACCACCTCCTGAAAGACAGCCCTAGTCTGTCTCATCCCCCGCCAACGGCAAAAACCGCGGCGCCACCCGCGCCCGCACGTTCCCGTGCTCATCGGTCCGATAGATCCCGCGCGCCGCGTTGTGCGGGTGCACGGCCGCGTCGACCACGCTCAGCACCGGCGCGAAACACGCATCGGTGCCTTCGAGCAGCGCGCGCCAGTGCGCGGATGGCTGCTGCGCGAACACCTCCGCGAAACGCGCCTTCAGCGCAGGCCAGTGCGCGCGGTCGTACTGCGACGCGGGATCGACGTCGGTCAGCCCGAGCCGTTCGACCAGCAGCGCATAGAACGGCGGCTCGAGCGCGCCGATCGTCACGCATTCGCCGTCCGCGCAGCGATACACGTCGTAGAACGGCGCGTCGTGGAACAGGCTCGGCTGCGCGCCGTCGAGCTGCCCGTTCGCGCGCGCCCACAATGCGAGCGAACCGAGCATCGACACGATGTCGACGATCGCGCCGTCGACCACGCGCCCCGGCCCGCCGCCGCGTACGTCGAGCAACGCGCAGACGATGCCGAACGCAAGCCCGAGCGCGCCGCCCGCATCGCCGACGACGGTCGGCGGCACGCCCGGCCGGCCGTCGCGCGGCGCGGACAGCGACAGCAGCCCGGTCAGCGCGACGTAGTTCAGGTCGTGCCCGGCCGCGGCCGCGAGCGGTCCATCCTGGCCCCAGCCCGTCATGCGCCCGTAGACCAACTTCGGATTGCGGCGCGCGCAAGCGTCGGGCCCGAGGCCGAGCCGCTCCATCACGCCGGGCCGCAAGCCCTCGATCAACGCATCGGCCTGCGCGATCAGGTCGAGCGCGGCGTCACGCCCGGCCGGCGCCTTCAGGTCGAGTTCGACGATCGTCTTGCCTTCGCGCAACAAGTCGCCGTCGCGAGCCCGCAGCGCGTCCGGCGCGCTCGTGCGGCCGGACGGGCGCGCGATCAGCGTGATGCGCGCACCCATGCCGGCGAGCATCCAGCCCGCGAGCGGGCCGGGGCCGAGACCTTCGAATTCGACGATGTGGATACCGGCAAGCGGTGCATTCAATGACATGGCGACCTCGCTGAACTGCAGTCGGGACAGGAGCGGCGAAACTTTCCGATTCTATGCGAATGCCTGCGCGCACCGGCTTCGCGACCAGCGCCTGCTCACGCTAGTGACGGGCTTGCGCTGGCCCTAGCGCAACCCGTCGCCCGCCCGCTCCGCCAGCGCCGACCGCATCGCGCGCACGATCGCGTCCCGATGCGGGTCGATCCGCTCGACCGGCCCGGCCACGCCCATCGCCAACGGCAGCCCGTTCCAGCCGTCCGCGATCACCATCGAGATCATCGCGGCGCCCTGCGTCACGGTATGCGCCGAATACGAATAGCCGAGCCGGCGCGTCTGTTCGACCTTGTCGAGCACGACGTCCTCGTCGATCGTCCTGCCCGACTTCCCGATCCGTCGGATGCTGCGCGACACGAGCCGGCGAATCGCGCTGTCGGGCTGAATGCTCAGCAACGCCCAGCCGAGGCCCGACATGCAGATCTCGCGACGCGTGCCGATCGGCGCATAGAACTGCACCGGAATCGAATGCGAGCCCTCGACCGCGTCGATGTACTGCACGTACAGGTCGCTCTGCACCGCGATCACGACCGCCTCGTGCGTGCGCGCCGCCAGTCGCTTCGCGACCGCATGCCAGTGCCGCCGGCTGCCGGCCGCCGAATCGACCAGCGCTTCGCCGAGATTGACGAGCCGCGCGGTGGGCGCATACGCATGGGTTGCATCGTCGTAGGCAAGATAGCCGAGCGTCTTCATGCTGGTGAGCAACGCCGCCGCGCTCGACCCCGGATACCCGCAGCGCGTCGCGATCTCGCGCACGCTCAGCGGCCGCTGCAAGGTGCTGAAGAGTTCCAGCACCTCGAATACGCGCGCCGCGCTCTTGACCACGTTTCCGCTCATCCCGCCCCCTCCGCAGCGACCGGCAGGGGCCTTCCACGTATGTGGAACGGAATTTCCCGCCGTCGACCGTCGTGACGATACTAGGCTTCGGCCCGCGACGTGAAGTCCCGCGGCACAGAACATACGGAGACACCATGGCAGCCTTTTTGATCCGTGAACGGCAGGGCCCGATCCTGACCGTCACGATGAATCGTCCCGACACTCGCAACGCCATTTCGGACACCGATGCGATCGACGCGTTGACCGAATGCTGCGACGAAGCGAACCGCGACGAATCGATCCGCGTGCTGATACTGACCGGAGCCGGCACGACGTTCTCGTCGGGCGGCAACGTGAAGGCGATGCGCGCATTCGTGGAAGCCGGCCCACACGACCCTGCCGCGATCCGGACCAGCTATCGCCGCGGCATCCAGCGGCTCGCGCATGCGTTCGAGCACCTCGAAGTGCCGGCCATCGCGGCGGTCAACGGCGCGGCCATCGGCGCCGGCACCGATCTCGCATGCATGTGCGACATCCGCATCGCCGCCGAGCGCGCGCGCTTCGCGGAGAGCTTCATCGCGCTCGGTCTCGTGCCAGGCGACGGCGGCGCATGGTTCCTGCCGCGGATCGTCGGCGCCGCGGTCGCCGCGGAAATGTCGTTCACCGGCGATGCGCTCGACGCGCAGGCCGCGCTGCGCTGCGGGCTCGTGTCGCGCGTCGTGCCTGACGGCGACCTCCTCGCGCATGCGCACGAACTGGCCGACCGCATCGCCCGCCATTCGGGCAGCGCGCTGCGGCTGACCAAGCGGCTGCTGCGCGAAGGCCGCCACGCAAGCCTCGACACGCTGCTCGACCTGTCGGCGTCGTACCAGGCGTTCGCGCACGCCAGCCCCGAACATCGCGCGGCGGTCACCGCGCTGTTCGCCGCGCGCGACTGAACCCGCGACGCATCGCGACCGTGCAGCCGGCGCAGGCCGGCCTGCCGGCCCGCCGAATCCACATCGAAGGAGACATCGTCATGACCAGCAGCAACGAAGGCGCACTCGCAGGCGTGCGCGTGGTGGACCTGAGCCGCGTCTATGCGGGGCCGTTCTGCGCGCAGACGCTCGCCGACCACGGCGCGGACGTCATCAAGATCGAACCGCCGCAGGGCGACGAAACGCGCGACTGGGGGCCCGCGATGCCGAACGGCATCTCCAGCTACTACTGGGGGCTCAACCGCAACAAGCGCAATCTCGCGCTCGATCTGTCGCATCCCGACGGACGCGACGTGCTGTTGCGCGTGCTCGAAACGGCCGACGTGCTGATCGACAACTTCAAGCAGGGCACGCTCGAACGCTGGGGCATCGGCTACGAAGACTGCCTGCGCGCACGCTTTCCGCGCCTCGTCCACTGCTCGATTTCCGGCTACGGCACCGACGGCCCGCTCGCGCGGTTTCCGGGCTACGACGCGGTCGCGCAGGGCCTCGCCGGCTTCATGTCGATCAACGGCGAGCCGGGCGGCATGCCGCTCAAGGTGCCGTTTCCGGTCGTCGATTACGCGGCCGGCCTGAGCGCCGTCTCCACCATCCTGATCGCGCTGGTCGAGCGGACGCGCTCCGGCCTCGGACAGCACGTCGACATCGACCTGTTCAGCACCGCGCTGTCGATGCTGCATCCGGTCAGCACGAGCTGGATGGCGACCGGCGACGTGCCCGTCGCGACCGGCAACGTGTACGGCGCGATCGCGCCGTACGGCGTCTATCCGTGCAAGGACAAGCCGGTTGCGACCGGCGCCGGCAACAACCGCACGTTCGCGCGGCTCGTCGACGCGCTCGGCGTGCCCGAGCTGGCGCGCGATCCACGCTTCGCGACCAATGCGCAGCGCGTCGCGCATCGCGAGGCGCTCGACACGCTGCTCGGCCAGCTGACCGCCGAACTGCAGGCGGACGAGGTCGTCGAGCGGCTGATGCACGCCGGCGTCGCGACGGGGCCGGTGAACACCGTGGCCGATGCGTTCGGCCATCCGCAGGCGGCGCGCAACGCGATGTTCGTCGACACCGATACGTACACCGGCGCGGGCATCCCCGCCAAGCTGTCCCGCACGCCCGGCGCGATACGCCGGCCGCCCCAGCCGTTCGCCGCCGACACCGACGCCGTACTCGACGCATTCGGGATCGACGCGGCGCGCCGCGACGCGCTGCGGCAGGCTGGCGTGCTGCACGACACGCGGGCGGACGTGGCCGGGAGCGCGTCATGACCACCCCGCGCTTTGCTTCACCGGCGGGCGACGATGCCCCGTCGATCCTGCGCGACGACGCCGACGGCATCGCGTGGCTGACGATCCATCGCCCGCACGTCGCCAATGCGCTGTCCGCCGACGCGATCCGCCGCCTGTGCGACGAGCTCGTCACGCTCGACGACAACCCGTCGATTCGCGTCATCGTGATCCGCGGCGCGGGCGAACGCGCGTTCAGCGCGGGCGTCGATCTCGGCGACCCCGAGATCCGCGGAATGCAGCCGATGCGTGGGCTCGCACGCAACGTGCACGAGCTGATCCTGGAGCTGCGCAAGCCGACCATCGCGGCCATCAACGGCTACGCGATCGGCGGCGGCTGCGAAATCGCGCTCGCGTGCGACCTGCGGATCGCCGCCGATCACGCGACCTTCGCGTTGCCCGAAGCGCGGGTCGGCATGGGTGCGAACTTCGCGAGCGTGCTGCTGCCGCGCATGTTGCCGCACGCGATCGCGATGGAGCTGCTGTTCACGGGCCGCCGCTTCGACACGGACGAAGCGCAGCGCGCCGGCCTGCTGAACCGCGTCGTGCCCGGCGCCGCACTCGACGACACCGTGCGCGAGCTCGCGCAGACGATCGTCGCGAACGCGCCGCTCACGATCCGCCGCATCAAGGAAACCGCGACGCGCAGCCAGGGGCTGCCGGTGGCCGCCGCGCTGCGGCTGGACGTCGGCCCCGACGTCTACGCCAGCGAGGACCGGATCGAGGGCGCCCGCGCGTTTCTCGAGAAGCGCAAGCCGGTGTTCAAGGGACGCTGAGCCCGGCGCCGCACCGCAGCACCCGCGCGCACCGCTCCCAGAACGCGGGCGCGTCCAAAAAACATGGACGGAGACACCTTCATGCAACGGAAAGCATTCCTGGTCGGCGCGTGCGTGCTGTGCGCCACGCCGGCGCACGCGTCGTCGGTCACGCTGTACGGGATCGTCGACAGCTACGTCGAATTCGATCGCATCGGCAGTCTATCGAGCATGCGGCAAAGCGGCGGTGGCGCGTCGACGAGCCGCTTCGGCCTGACGGGCGTCGAGGATCTCGGCGGCGGCACGTCGACGAAATTCGTGCTGGAAAGCGGTTTCTCGCCGGCCGACGGATCGTTCCAGGGCGGCACGCTGTTCTACCGGCAGGCGTACGTGTCGCTGCAGAACACGCGCTACGGCGACCTGCGGCTCGGCCGGCAATACACGCCCGCGTTCTACGTCGTGTACGACGGCGATCCGTTCGGACTCAACGAACGGCTGTCGCCGCTTGCGCTGCTCGCCACGTCGACGGACACGATCACGAGCAACACGACGCCGCCGATTCCGCGCTTCAACCAGGCGGCGTCGTACCTGAGCCCCGACTGGAACGGCCTGCGCGTGATGGCCACGTACGGCTTTCCGACGCCGAACGCGCTCTCGACGCAGGCTGGACGCAACTACGGCGCCGGGCTGCAGTACCGGATCGGCGGGCTGTACGTCGGCGCCGGCTTCCAGGGCGATACGTCGGCCGGCAACCTCGCACCCGTCATCTCCCCGTCGACGACCCGCCACTACGTGTTCGCGGCCAACTACGCGTTCGCGCGCGTCAAGCTGTACGCCGCGTTCCTGTACGGCGTCGGCACGGCCGCGCGCCTGCCCGCGTTCTCGACCGCGAGCGTCGGCGCGTCGATCAACGTCGGTGCGCTCGATCGCGTGCTCGTGTCGGTGGTGCGCCGCGACGTGAAGGGCTCGGCGAACGACGCGACCGCGCTCGGCGTCGGCTACGACCATCCGCTGTCGAAGCGGACCTCGCTCTACGCCCGCTATCTCTACATGAAGAACGGCGGCGACGCCCGCAATACCGTCGTCGCCGGCCTGCAGCCGCAACCGGGCGGCACCGAGCAGGTGTTCGCGCTCGGCATCGTTCACCGCTTCTGACGGAGTGCCCATGGCCTCGACCCTTTCGACCCACCCGGCCGCCGTCGACGACGGCGCGACGCAGGCGCTCTATCGCCGGATCTCGCGCCGGCTGCTGCCGTTCCTGATCCTGTGCTACACGCTGTCGTTCATCGACCGGATCAACATCGGCTTCGCGCACGCGCAGATGGCCGCCGAACTGCACTTCTCCGACGCCGTCTACGGGCTCGGCGCGGGCATCTTCTTCATCGGCTACATGGCGTTCGAGATTCCGAGCAACGCGTGGCTCGCGCGAATCGGCGCGCGCCGGACGATTGCCCGGATCATGGTGCTGTGGGGCCTCGGCTCGGCCGCGACGATGTTCGTCACGACGCCCGCGCAGTTCTACGCGTGCCGCTTCCTGCTGGGCGTGTTCGAGGCCGGCTTCTTCCCCGGCATCCTGTTCTATCTCGGCGCGTGGTATCCGCCGCGGCAGCGCGCCAAGGCGTTCGCGCTGTTCATGACCGCGCTGTATCTCGCGGGGTTGATCGCCGGCCCCGTGTCGGGCGCGATCCTGTCGTACTTCGACGGCGTGGGCGGCCTGAGCGGCTGGCAATGGCTGTTCGTCGTCGAAGGGCTGCCGAGCAGCGCGCTCGGCCTCGTCGCACTGCGCTTTCTCGACGACCGGCCGGACGACGCCCGCTGGCTGTCGGACGCCGACAAGGCCGCGCTGCGCGCCGCCCACGCGCAGGCCGAAGCCGATACGCCGGCCGCGAACGCGGCGCGGCCGTTGCTCGCGCATCGCGATTTCTGGCTGCTGTGCGCGGCCAATTTCGCGATCGCGGCCGCCGGCTACGCGCTCGTGTTCTGGATGCCCGTGATCCTGCATCGCGGCGGCCTGCATGGCGCGATGCAGATCGGACTGCTGTCCGCACTGCCGTACCTGTGCGGCATCGTCGGCATGCTCGCGATGGGCTGGCGCACCGAGCGCCGGCGCGAATGGCGCAAGCACGGCGCCGTCGCGATGCTCGCGTGCGCGGCGGCGCTCGCCGGCCTCGCGAGCAGCGCCGGCACGTCGCATCTGATGATCGCGCTGTGCATCGCGGTCGCCACGCACGCCGCGGCACTGCCCGCGTTCTGGGTGCTGCCGGGGCTCGCGCTGCCGAAGCGCTCGATGGCGGTCGCGATCGCGGCGATCACGATGACCGGCGCGATCGGCGGATTCGCGAGCCCGTTCCTGATGGGCGTGCTCAACACGGCCACCGGATCGATGCGCGGCGGCCTCTATTTCAATGCCGCGCTGCTGGCGGCCGGCGCGCTCGCGTTGCTCGGCACGCTGCGCGCCCGCGCGGCGCACGCGAACGCCGGCTGACGGCGCGCCTTCTTTCTCTCCTGAACGGACCACCCTCATGAATTTCGAACTCGAACTCGAACACCGGATGATCCGCGACCTCGTCGCGCGTTTCGTGAAGGACGAACTGATTCCGCTCGAAGCGGCGGTGATGGCGCGCGAGGCCGACGGCCAGCGCTTCGGGCTGCTCGCCGACGAACGTGCGCACCTCGACGAACGCTCCCGGCAACTCGGCCTGTGGGGACTCGACGCGCCGCTCGACGCGGGCGGCTCGGATCTGCCGGCCGTCGCGATGGTCGGCGTGAACGAGGCGATCGGCACGACCGTGACCCCGTACATCCTGCCGCCCGACTCGCCGAACCTGCGGATGCTGTGCGATGCGGCCGACGCGGCGCAGCGCGCGCGCTATCTCGACCCGTACGCACGCGGCGCCACGCGTGCCGCGATGGCGATCTCCGAGCCGGGCGCCGGCTCCGATCCGGGCGCGCTGTCGACGACCGCCGTGCGCGACGGCGACGGCTGGGTGCTGAACGGCCGGAAGATCTGGATCAGCCACGCGGCCGAAGCCGACTGGACGATCGTGATGGCGCTGACCGATCGCAGCAAGGGCAAGCGCGGCGGCATGTCGGCGTTCATCGTCGATCGCGACACGCCGGGTTTCGTCATCGAACGCAGGATTCCGATGATCGGCGGGCTGTCGACCTACGAAATCGCGCTGGAAGACTGCCGCATTCCCGGCGCGCAACTGCTGGGCCGGGAAGGCGCCGGCTTCGCGCCGATGCAATCGCGGCTCGCGAACCGGCGGCTGGAGATGGCCGCGTGGTGCATCGGCCGCGCCGAGCGCGCGGTCGCGCTCCTGTGCGACCATGCGAAACAGCGCACGACCTTCGGCGTGCCGCTCGCGGAGCGCCAGGCGGTCCAGTGGTGGGTCGCCGACGCGCTCACGCAGATCCACGCATGCCGCCTGATGACTTACGAAGCGGCCGCGCGCGTGGATGCCGGGCAGGACGCCCGCACGCAGATCTCGATGGTCAAGGTGTTCGCGACCGAAATGGCGTCGACCGTCATCGATCATGCGATGCAGACGCTCGGCGCGATGGGCATGACGAAGGAAATGCCGTTGCAGCAGATGGCCAGCGAGGCGCGGCTGATGCGCATCTTCGAAGGCCCGACCGAGGTGCACCGTTGGGTCGTCGCACGCAGCGTGCTCTGACCGCGGCGCGCCGCCCACTTCCACGATGGAGCCCTGCGTTGAACACCCTGCCTCTCGTCGATCCCGAAATCCGCCCGCTGCTCGAGACCTGGCCGACCGTCACGCTCAGCGCCGACAACCTCGCACAGTCGCGCCAGCGCGTGCTGCCGCTGCCGCCGCCCGATCCGGCCGGCAGCACGCTCGAACGCCGCACGGTACCCGGCCCGGCCGGCGCGCCGGACGTCCCGGTCCTCGTCTATTTGCCCGACGGCCACGCGCGCCCGCTCCCGGCGATCGTCCACATGCACGGCGGCGGCTACGTGCGCGGCGCGGCGAAGGAGCTCGAAGCGGTGCACCGGTTGCTCGTCACACACCTCGGCTGCGCGCTGATCTCGATCGACTATCGCCTCGCGCCGGAAACGGTGTTTCCCGGCGCGATCGAAGACTGCTACGCGGCGCTCGCATGGGTGTTCCGTCACGCCGATACGCTCGGCATCGACGCCGCGCGTATCGGCGTGGCGGGCGAAAGCGCGGGCGGCGGACTGGCCGCCGCGCTGGCGCTGCTGGCCCGCGACCGCGGCGAATTCCCGCTCGCGTTCCAGCACCTGATCTATCCGATGCTCGACGATCGCACCTGCACGCGCCCGCCGCATCCGCATGCCGGCGAATTCATCTGGCATGCGGCCAACAACCGGTTCGGCTGGACCTCGCTGCTCGGTCACGCGCCGGGCATCGACGGCGTGTCGCCGTACGCGGCGGCCGCGCGCGCCACGCGGCTCGACGGCCTGCCGCCCACGTTCCTGTCGATCGGCTCGCTCGACCTGTTCCTCGACGAAAATCTCGACTATGCGCAGCGCCTGCTCCGCGCGGGCGTGCCGACCGAACTGCACGTGCTGCCCGGCGGCGTACACGGATTCGACATCGTGCCCGGCGCGCGGGTCTCGGAAACGGCGCGCCGCCTCAGCCACGACGCGCTGCGCCGTTTCCTGCACGGCTAACGAAAACGACGCGGGTGGCCGAAGCGGCCCGCATCCGCGCCGATCCCAACGGCAACGATCAGAACGCATCCCCCGGCACCCGCACCCACCCTTCCATCAGCACGCGCGCGCTGCGGCTCATGATCGCCTTCGTGACGGTCCATTCGCCGTTCTCCCGCCGCGCTTCCGCCCCCACGCGCAGCGTGCCCGACGGATGCCCGAAGCGCACCGCGTTGCGTTCGCCGCCGCCCGCCGCGAGATTGACGAGCGTACCGGGGATCGCCGCGGCCGTGCCGATCGCGACCGCCGCCGTGCCCATCATCGCGTGGTGCAGCTTGCCCATCGACATCGCGCGCACCAGCAGGTCGACGTCGCCCGCGTTCACGCGCTTGCCGCTCGACGCGACGTAGTCGGCCGGCTTCGCGACGAACGCGATCTTCGGCGTATGCTGCCGCGTCGCGATTTCGTCGAGCGTGTCGATCAGGCCCATGCGCAGCGCGCCGTGCGCGCGGATCGTCTCGAACTTCTCGAGCGCCTTCGGGTCGCCGTTGATCGCGTCCTGCAGCTCGGTGCCCGTGTAGCCGATCGCTTCCGCGTCGACGAAGATCGTCGGGATGCCCGCGTTGATCATCGTCGCCTTCAGCGTGCCGATACCCGGCACGGCCAGGTCGTCGACGAGGTTGCCGGTCGGGAACATCGAGCCGCCCGCGCCTTCCTCCTCGGCGGCCGGGTCCATGAATTCGAGCTGCACTTCGGCGGCCGGGAACGTGACGCCGTCCAGTTCGAAGTCGCCCGTCTCCTGCACCGCACCGTTCGTGATCGGCACATGGGCGATGATCGTCTTGCCGATGTTCGCCTGCCAGATCCGCACGGTCGCGACGCCGTCGCGCGGCACGCGCGCCGGATCGACCAACCCGCCGCTGATCGCGAACGGGCCAACCGCCGCCGACAGGTTGCCGCAGTTGCCGGTCCAGTCGACGAACGCCTTATCGATCGCGACCTGACCGAACAGGTAGTCGACGTCGTGGCCCGGCCGCGTGCTCTTCGACACGATCACCGTCTTGCTGGTGGACGACGTCGCGCCGCCCATCCCGTCGATCTGCTTGCCGTACGGGTCGGGGCTGCCGATCACGCGCAGCAGCAGCGCGTCGCGCGCGGCGCCCGGCGCCTGCGCGGCATCCGGCAGATCCTGCAGCCGGAAGAACACGCCCTTGCTGGTGCCGCCACGGATATAGGTCGCGGGAATCCTGATTTGAGGAATATGAGCCATGTTTGCGTAATCCCTGTGTGCGCCGGTCAAGCCGCCTGCGACGATTCGAGGAAGTCCTGCGCGAAACGCTGCAGCACGCCGCCCGCCTCGTAGATCGACACTTCCTCGGCCGTATCGAGCCGGCACGTCATCGGCACCTCGACGCGCTCGCCGTTCTTGCGGTGAATCACGAGCGTCAGATCGGCGCGCGGCGTGCGCTCGCCGATCACGTCGAAGGTCTCGGTGCCGTCGATGCCGAGCGTCGTCCGGTTGGTGCCCGGCTTGAACTCGAGCGGCAGCACGCCCATCCCGATCAGGTTCGTGCGGTGAATCCGCTCGAAGCCTTCGGCGGCAATCGCCTCGACGCCCGCGAGCCGCACGCCCTTCGCGGCCCAGTCGCGCGACGAGCCCTGGCCGTAGTCGGCGCCGGCCACGACGATCAGCGGCTGCTTGCGATTCATGTACGTCTCGATCGCTTCCCACATCCGCATGACCTTGCCTTCCGGCTCGACGCGCGCGAGCGAGCCCTTCTTCACCGCGCCGTCGACGACCGCCATCTCGTTGACGAGCGTCGGGTTCGCGAAGGTCGCGCGCTGCGCGGTCAGGTGGTCGCCCCGGTGCGTCGCGTACGAGTTGAAGTCTTCTTCCGGCAGGCCCATCTTCGCGAGATATTCGCCGGCCGCGCTATCGAGCAGGATCGCGTTCGACGGCGACAGGTGGTCGGTCGTGATGTTGTCGCCGAGCACCGCGAGCGGGCGCATGCCCTTGAGCGTACGTTCGCCGGCCAGCGCGCCTTCCCAGTACGGCGGACGGCGGATGTACGTGCTCTGCGCGCGCCAGTCGTACAGCGGCGCCGCGCGTTCGCCCGCGTCGGCGCTGCGTGCGAACATCGGCTCGTAGACCTTGCGGAACTGCTCGGGCTTCACGCTCGACGCGACGATCGCGTCGATCTCCTCGTCGGTCGGCCAGATGTCCTTCAGCGTGACGGGCTTGCCATCCTGATCGTGGCCGAGCACGTCCTTCTCGATATCGAAGCGGATCGTGCCGGCGATCGCATACGCGACGACGAGCGGCGGCGACGCGAGGAACGCCTGCTTCGCATACGGGTGAATGCGGCCGTCGAAGTTGCGGTTGCCGGACAGCACGGCCGTCGCGTACAGGTCGCGCTCGACGATCTCCTGCTGGATCTTCGGGTCGAGCGCGCCCGACATCCCATTGCAGGTCGTGCACGCGAACGCGACGATGCCGAAGCCGAGCTTCTCGAGCTCGGGCAGCAGGTTCGCCTCTTCCAGATACAGCTCGACCGCCTTCGAGCCGGGCGCGAGCGAGCTCTTGACCCACGGCTTGCGCGTGAGGCCCTTCGCGTTCGCGTTGCGTGCGAGCAAGGCGGCGGCGATCACGTTGCGCGGGTTGCTGGTGTTCGTACAGCTCGTGATCGCGGCGATGATCACCGCGCCGTCGGGCATCTCGCCCGGCTTCTCGTCCCACTGGCCGGCGATCCCGCGCGCGGCGAGATCGGACGTCGGCAGCCGCTTGTGCGGGTTCGACGGGCCGGCCATGTTGCGCACGACGCTCGACAGGTCGAACGTCAGCGTGCGCTCGTACTGCGCGTTCGCGAGCGTATCGGCCCACAGGCCGGCCGCCTTCGCGTAGGTTTCGACGAGCTTCACCTGCTCGTCGCTGCGGCCCGTGAGGCGCAGGTAGTCGATCGTCTGGCCATCGATGAAGAACATCGCGGCCGTCGCGCCGTATTCAGGCGCCATGTTCGAGATCGTCGCGCGATCGCCGAGCGTGAGGCTCGCCGCGCCTTCGCCGCGGAACTCCAGGTACGCGCCGACCACCTTTTCCTTGCGCAGGAACTCGGTCAGCGCGAGCACCACGTCGGTCGCGGTGATGCCGGGCTGACGCTTGCCGGTCAGCTCGACGCCGACGATGTCGGGCAGGCGCATCCACGACGCGCGGCCGAGCATCACGTTCTCGGCTTCGAGCCCGCCGACGCCGATCGCGATCACGCCGAGCGCATCGACGTGCGGTGTGTGGCTGTCGGTGCCGACGCAGGTGTCCGGGAACGCGACGCCGTCCTGCGCCTGGATCACCGGCGACATCTTCTCGAGATTGATCTGATGCATGATGCCGTTGCCCGGCGGGATCACGTCGACGTTCTCGAACGCCTTCTTCGTCCACTCGATGAAGTGGAAGCGATCCTCGTTGCGACGATCCTCGATCGCGCGGTTCTTCGCGAACGCGTCCGGGTCGAAGCCGCCGCACTCGACGGCGAGCGAGTGGTCGACGATCAGCTGCACGGGCACGACCGGGTTCACCTTCGCCGGGTCGCCGCCGCCGTCGGCGATCGCGTCGCGCAGGCCGGCGAGATCGACGAGCGCCGTCTGGCCGAGGATGTCGTGACACACCACGCGCGCCGGGAACCACGGGAAATCGCGTTCGCGCTTGCGCTCGATGATCTGCTTCAGCGAATCGGCGAGGATCGCCGGATCGCAGCGGCGCACGAGGTTTTCGGCGAGCACGCGCGACGTGTACGGCAGCGTGTCGTAGGCGCCGGGCGCGATCGCGTCGACCGCGGCACGCGCGTCGAAATAGTCCAGCGACGTGCCGGGCAGGGGTTTGCGGTTGGCGGTATTCATGATGTGGGGCGGAATTCGAGGTAAGACGTGCCGCACGCGCCGGCCGCCCGCATCACGGGCGCCGACGTGCGCGGCAGACGATCAGCGCTTCTCGATCGGCACGAACTGCAGGTCTTCCGGACCGGTGTAGTTCGCGCTCGGACGGATGATCTTGTTGTCGATGCGTTGCTCGATGATGTGCGCGCTCCAGCCCGACGTGCGCGAGATCACGAACAGCGGCGTGAACATCGCGGTCGGCACGCCCATCATGTGATACGACACCGCGCTGAACCAGTCGAGGTTCGGGAACATCTTCTTCGCGTCCCACATCACCGATTCCAGGCGCTCGGCGATGCTGTACAGCTTGGTATCGCCCGCTTCCTTCGACAGCTTGTGCGCGACGCCCTTGATCACCTTGTTGCGCGGATCGGAGATCGTGTAGACCGGATGGCCGAAGCCGATCACGACTTCCTTGTTCTCGACGCGGCGGCGGATGTCGGCTTCGGCGTCGTCCGGCGAGCTGTAGCGGCTCTGGATCTCGTACGCGACTTCGTTCGCGCCGCCGTGCTTCGGCCCGCGCAGCGCGCCGATCGCGCCGGTGATCGCCGAGTAGATGTCCGAGCCCGTGCCCGCGATCACGCGGCCCGTGAACGTCGACGCGTTGAATTCGTGCTCGGCGTACAGGATCAGCGACGTGTGCATCGCCTCGACCCACGACTTCGACGGCGTCTTGCCGTGCAGCAGGTGCAGGAAGTGGCCGCCGATCGAGTCGTCGTCGGTTTCCGTCTCGATGCGCTTGCCGTTGTGCGAGAAGTGATACCAGTACAGCAGCATCGAGCCGAGCGACGCCATCAGGCGGTCGGCGATGTCGCGCGCGCCCGGCAGGTTGTGGTCGTCCTTCTCCGGCAGCACGGTGCCGAGCACCGACACGCCGGTGCGCATCACGTCCATCGGGTGGGCCGACGCCGGAATCTGTTCGAGCGCGGCCTTCAGCGCGCTCGGCAGGCCGCGCAGCGCGCGCAGCTTAGTCTTGTAGGCGGCCAGTTCCGTCAGGTTCGGCAGCGTGCCGTGCACCAGCAGGTGCGCGATTTCCTCGAATTCGCACGATTCGGCGACGTCGAGAATGTCGTAGCCGCGATAGTGCAGGTCGTTGCCGGTCTTGCCGACCGTGCACAGCGCGGTGTTGCCGGCCGTCACGCCCGACAGCGCCACCGACTTCTTCGGCTTGAATGCGCCTGCGGCGGCCGGTGCTGCTGCGTCTTTCGTCTCGCTCATGTTGTCCTTCTCCAATGGGTATCGGGGGGTGCGGGCCGCGTTACTTCTTGCCCTGCGCGAACAGTTCGTCGAGCTTGCGCTCGTATTCGTGATAGCCGAGGAAGTCGTACAGCTCGGCGCGCGTCTGCATTGTCGGTACGGCCGCCTTCTGCGTGCCGTCGCGGCGCAGCGTCTCGTAGAAGTTCAGCGCGGCCTTGTTCATCGCACGATACGCGCCGCAGCAGTACAGCGCGATGTCGACGTTCGCCTCGCGCAGTTCGTCGACGGTGAACAGCGGCGTCGAGCCGAACTCGGTCAGGTTCGCGAGGATCGGCACCTTCACGGCGGCCTTGAAGCGGCGGTAGTCGTCGAGCGTCTTCATCGCTTCCGGGAAGATCATGTCCGCGCCGGCTTCGACGTACGCGACCGCGCGCTCGATCGCCGAGTCGATCCCTTCCGCGGCGGCCGCGTCGGTGCGCGCCATGATCACGAACTGGTCGTCGGTACGCGCATCGACCGCGGCCTTCACGCGATCGACCATTTCGTCGATCGGCACGACTTCCTTGCCCGGGCGGTGGCCGCAGCGCTTCTGGCCGACCTGGTCCTCGAGGTGCACGGCCGCGACGCCGGCGTTGATGAACGAGCGGACCGTGCGCGCGATGTTGAACGCGCCGCCCCAGCCCGTGTCGATGTCGACCAGCAGCGGCAGATCGGTCGCGTTGGTGATCCGGGTCGCGTCGATCAGCACGTCTTCCATCGTGCTGATGCCGAGGTCGGGAATGCCGAGCGAGTTCGCCGCGACGCCGCCGCCCGACAGGTACACGGCCTTGAAGCCGACGGCCTGCGCCATCTTGGCCGCGTACGCGGTGATCGCGCCGACCACCTGCAGCGGCTGCTCGGCCGCGACTGCCGCGCGGAACTTCGCGCCGGCGCTCTGAAGATGCGTATTGCTCATGAACGGCCTCCTGATGGAATGCCCGATAACAGCAAGGTCCGGGCCAGCTTGCGGAATGTCGCTAACCCACTGATTCTTAAGCAAGCGCCTTCAGCATTGCATCGCCCGTCGATTTCAATTTGGCAATTCCATGTTTCAAAAATGAAATCGTGCGCGCATAATCGGCCGTCATGGACCTCTCCTCGACCAAGGCCGTCGGCCCGGCCGACCGCGCCGTGCGCCCGCGCATCTGGGCGATGGGCATCAGCCGGCTGCGCGAGCTGTTTCGCGAGATCGCCGGCGAATTCGACGAACGCGCCGACGTGCGGATCGTCACGCGCGCCTACGAAGATGCGCTGAGCGCGATCGCCGAGGCCGGCACCGCGCGCCCCGACGTGATCGTCGCGGCCGGCTCGAACGGCGGCTTCCTGAAAACGCGTGCGCAGGTGCCGGTGGTGGTCGTGTCGCCCACCGGCTTCGACGTGATGCAGGCGCTGGCGCGCGCGCGGCGCGACGCAGCGCGGATCGCGCTCGTGAGCGCCGGGGAAACGCCGCCCGAGGTGCGCCGCTTCGTCGCCGCGTACGGCCTCGACGTGCAGTTTGCGTCATATCAGTCCGCCCAGGAAGCGGAGGCCTGCGTGCACGACCTGCGCGATCGCGGCATCGAGACGATCGTCGGCCCGGGCCTCGTCACCGATCTCGCGGCCAGCGTCGGCATGGGCGCGGTGTTCCTGTATTCGCATGCGTCGGTGCGCAAGGCCGTCGAGACGGCGCTCGAAGTCGCGTATGCGACGCACGCCGAGGCGTTCCGCCGCCAGCGGCTCGATACCCTGCTGCAACATCTGCGCGACGGCGTGGTCGCGCTCGACGCGCACGGCCGCGTCGAAGCGATCAACCAACGGCTCGCGTCGGCGCTCGGGGTCGAACCCGCGGCGGCCGTCGGCCGCGCGCTCGTCGATCTGCGTCCCGAGTTGCGCACGCTACGCGGCGAGGACGGCGACGCGCTCGCGACCGTGCGCGGCGTGCGTTACGTCGTGCATCGCGGGCCGCTGGTCGATCGCGGCGTCACGTCGGGCAGCGTGCTCACGTTCCAGGAATCGCGCGCGGTCGAACGGCTCGATCGCGCGTTGCGTTCGCAACCGACCACGCAGCAGTTCGCCGCCCGTTACGCGCTCGACGACGTGGTCGGCGCCTCGGCGCCGATGACGCGCGTGCGCGAGCTCGTGCGCCGCTACGCGAAATCCGATGCGACCGTGCTCGTGCTCGGCGAGAGCGGCACCGGCAAGGAGATGATCGCGCAGAGCCTGCATGCGCTGTCCGCGCGGCGCAGCTATCCGTTCGTCGCGGTCAACTGCGGCGCGTTTCCCGAAGCGCTGCTCGAGAGCGAACTGTTCGGCTATGAGGAAGGCGCGTTCACCGGCGCGCGACGCGGCGGCAAGACCGGCCTGTTCGAGGCCGCGCACCGCGGCACGCTGTTTCTCGACGAGATCGGCGAGATGCCGCCGTCGCTGCAAAGCAGGCTGCTGCGCGTGCTGCAGGAGCGCGAGGTGATTCGCCTCGGCTCGACCGAGCCGATCCGCATCGACGTGCGCGTGATCGCCGCGACGCACCGGCCGCTGCTCGCCGCCGTCGAGGCCGGCACGTTCCGCGCGGATCTCTATTACCGGCTCAACATCCTGAACATCGGCCTGCCGCCGCTGCGCGAGCGCGCGGCCGACATTCCCGCGCTCGCGGCGACACTGCTCGTGCAGGCCGCGCGGCGCGAGCCGCGGCTCGCCGAACGCGTGCGCGACACCGACGACGCGCTGCGCGTGCTCGACGCGACGCAAGCGACGCTCGCGCGCTACCGCTGGCCCGGCAACGTGCGCGAACTGCAGAACGTGGTCGAGCGGATCGCGGTGGAGCTGGCGGAGGCAGTCGACGAAAGCGATCCGGGCGCCGCGTGCGCGGCGCTTGCCCCCGGTGCGCTGCACGTGATCGCGCCCGAGCTGTTCGCCGCGCCGCTCGATGCGGCCGGCGCCGCCGACGACGATGCGCAGACGCTGCAGGCGCGCCGCCGTCGCGCGGAAGCCGACGAGATCCGCGCGGTACTCGACGCATGCGGCGGCGACCGCGACCGCGCGTGCGCGATGCTCGGCATCAGCAAGACGACGCTATGGCGGAAGTTGTCGGCGAAATAGGTGCGAGGTTCGGGCCGCCCCGTCATTCGGCCTTGTGATAGTGGCGATACGCCTTCGCGCGATTGCCGCACGACGACATCGAGCACCAGCGTCGGCTGCCGTTCTTGCTGTCGTCGATGAACAGCCACTGGCATGCATCGTTCGCACAGCGCTTGACCTTCACGAGCCGCGCGCCGCCGAGCAGATCGATCGCCGACCACAGCACCGGGCTCAACAGCCCCGCGAGCGTCGCCCCCGACGCATCGATCCGCCACGCATAGCGGCCGTCCACGCGCGCCAGCGCAACGCGCGGCGACGCCTCCGCGAGGAAGCCGCCGAGCAGCGCGAGATCGTCGGGCTGCGGCTCGCGTTGCTCCGCCTGCGCGTGAAAGAGCCGGTATAGCGCCTCGCGCAACGCGAGCGCCCGCGCAAGCATCGCCGGCTCGTCGCCCGTCTCCTTCTCTTTCGCCTTGTCGGGCACGCGACATGCGTCGACCAGACCGGCCGGCACGCCCGCCTGTTCGCGACACCACGTCAGCAAGTCGTCCAGCCGGCCGAAGGTTTCCGTCGGCGGATCGCTGCCGCGCCAGTACAGCGTGTTCGCGAAGTCAAGGCTCAAGGTCTCGGGCGGCGCCGGGATCAGGCAGTCGATCGTGACGGAAGGTTGCGTTTTGCTCATGACGCGATCGTATCTAACCACCATGCCGGTTGACAAGCGCCCAAGCGATTTCTAACATAACCGGCATGGTGGTTAAAAACAGGCTTCGCTGCACCGACGCCCCTTCAATCCAAGGAGACACAGATGATCGATCGCTTTTCGTTCAGCGTTATCCACACCGTCGCCGGCCGCACGTACGAGGCGACCACGCTCGGCGCGCTTCGCTACAAGCGGCTGGCATGGTGCCTCTAGACAGGTTTGCCGTTCTGACGTCCCCCTCAGTTCAAGGAGAGCCAAAGATGATCGACCACCTTTCATTCGGCGTTGCCCATATCGACCGCAGCCGCACCTTCTACGACAGCGCGCTCGGCGCACTCGGCTACAAGCGTCTGTATAGCGACGACAGCGCCATCGGGTACGGCACGACCGAGCCCGAGCTGTGGTTGCAGCACGCGGCCCGGCCCGTCGTCGCCGATCCCGAATCGGGGATGCACCTGTCGTTCAAGGCCGCGTCGCCGGTCGAGGTCGATGCGTTCTACCGTGCCGCGCTCGCACACGGCGGCAAGGACAACGGCGGGCCCGGCAAGCGCGAACACTACGGCCCGGGCTACTACGCGGCGTTCGTCGTCGACCCCGACGGATATCGACTCGAAGCGCACTGCGAACTCGACAACGTCGTTTGATCCGCTTCGCACCGGCGCGAACAAGCGACAAGGGCCCGATTCCGCCTCGCGCGGAATCGGGCCCCTGGTTTTGGCTACATCGTCGTTCGGTACGCGCCGGTTATCGTCGGCGGTCATGCCGACGGGTCGGGCAGCATGGCCAGCGCGCGGGTGACTACGTCCAGGAGCCGACCCGCGCCGCTCACGCGCTTATTGCGCGTCGCGCGTGCGCTGCAACTGCTCGCCGAGCCCTTCGATGCCGAGGCGCACCGTCTGGCCAGCCTTCAGGAACACCGGCGACGGCTTGACGCCCATGCCGACGCCCGGCGGCGTACCGGTCGTGATCACGTCGCCCGGCTGCAGCGTCATGCAGGTCGACAGATAGGCGACCAGCTGCGCGACGGTGAACACCATCGTGCGCGTATTGCCGTTCTGATAACGGTGGCCGTCGATTTCGAGCCACAGGTCGAGGCGCTGCGGATCGGGCACTTCGTCGCGCGTGACGAGCCACGGGCCGATCGGGCCGAACGTGTCGAAGCCCTTGCCCTTGTCCCACTGGCCGCCGCGCTCGATCTGCCATTCGCGCTCGGACACGTCGTTGACGACGCAGTAGCCCGCGACGTAATCGAGCGCGCGCGCTTCGTCGACGTCCTTGCACTTCGCGCCGATCACGACACCCAGCTCGACTTCCCAGTCGGTCTTGACCGAACCCTTCGGGATATCGATGCCGTCGTTCGGGCCGCAGATCGAACTCGTCCACTTGCCGAACACGACCGGCTCCTTCGGCACCGGCATGCCGGCTTCGGCCGCGTGGTCGGCATAGTTCAGGCCGATGCCGATGAACTTGCCGACGTGACCGACGCACGCGCCGATGCGCGGCTCGCCGGACACGAGCGGCAGCGTGGCCGGATCGATGGCGCGCAGCCGCGCGAGACCGGCGTCGGACAGCACATCGCCGGCAAGATCCGGCACATGCGCGGACAGGTCGCGAATCCGGCCGGCCGCGTCGAGGATGCCAGGCTTTTCCTGGCCGGACGGGCCATAGCGAAGCAGTTTCATCGTGCTTAACCTCTGTTGTCGAATGGGACAGGATACCGGCCGACGCAGCCTTTCGCAGCCGCGCGCCGGACTGATCGTCGATCGTCGACTGCACGCGTCGGCGCCGCATGCGGCAGTCGACGCGCGAGGGTCGCGCGGGCGCAGCGATCGCGGCGCCGTACGCCAGTAGGGCGCGCATCGAACGGGCGGCCGCCGGTCTGCGCATCGGCGACGACGGCCCGGCATCCGCGACGCGTGCCGGCCCATGCCGGCCGGCTGCACGCGCGGCCGCACCGTCGCTGGCCCGCCAGCCTTTGTACCATCGGCCGCGCGCCGTGAAATGGCGCGCGACGGATACCGACTATTGGTGCGCCTGCCGACGCTGCGGCGCAGCACGCGCTGCACCGGCGCCGATCGATCGGCTGTCGTTCGGGGCAGCGCCTGCCATCGGTGCATGAATACTGGCTATTCGGGGTGCCCCTGTCATCGAAAACGTTTGACCATCCGTTCTTGTCCGGTAATGATCGGTAAAAAGACGCTGCATTGCACACCGTATGTTTATTGCTAAGCTCATACGAATGGCTTTCACCGCCATACGCGGGCCCGCTCCTATACGCGTGCAGAACCGGCCAGCGTGCGTCGCCAACCGATCGACGGTAATCCCCCAACCTCACATCGACAATGCAGACAACCAACGACCCGCTTCCCGGCTGCGACGCACGGGAATCGATGGCCGCTATCGACCGCTATCGCGCACCCGCGCTCGACAAGGGCCTCGACATTCTCGAACTCCTGTCCGAGCAGAAGGAAGGACTCACCCGCACCGAAATCACGAAGGAACTCGGCCGTAACGCGAGCGAAATCTACCGGATGCTCGAACGTCTCGTCGCGCGCCGCTACGTGATGCGTTCGACCGGCGGCGACCGCTACACGCTCAGCCTCAAGCTGTTCGCGCTTGCGCACCGGCATCCGCCGATGAACCGGCTGATCGCCGAGGCGCTGCCGCCGATGCAGCGCTTCGCGGATGCCGCCGAACAGTCGTGCCACCTGTCCGTCTACGATCGCGGCAACATGCTCGTGATCGCGCAGGTGGACGGGCCCGGCCCATGGGGCGTATCGGTGCGACTCGGCTCGCGCGTCGGGCTCGCCGATACCGCGTCGGGACGCATGCTGCTGGCGTTCCAGGGCCCCGAGCAACGCGCACACATGCTGGCCGAGCATCGCAAGGTCAAGGGTGAAGCACCGCTGAACGAGCAGGAACTCGCGAATGCGTGCCAGTCGATCCGGCAGTCCGGCTACCTGCGTCAGGACAGCCGCCAGGCGTACGGCGTGACCGACCTGACCGTGCCGATCCTCGGGCCGGCCGGCCATGCGATCGCGGTGCTGACGTGCCCGTACATGCGGCGGATCGATGCGCACATGGCGCCGTCCGTCGACGTGGTCGTCGACGCGCTGCGCGACACAGCTGCCCATCTGTCGATGTGCCGCACCGAGGCCTGCTGACGCGCGGGTTCCCCGGCAAAGCGCACCGGGCACGGCGCAGCGGCACCGACTCCGGTTGCGCGCAACGCCCGCGGTGGCCGATGCGCGATGTCGCATCGGCTACCCGCGGCGCTACGCTAGAATAGCGGCCCTCTCAAAAACTACGGCGGCCGGTTGTCGCGGCCGTCGTGTCCGATGGATGTCATGGCCAAACTTCTGAACGATCAAGAATTCCAGCGTTTCTCCGAACTTCAGCAGAAGCAGGCAAGCTTCACGATCACGCCCGAGGAAGCGGACGAGCTGCGCGACATCGTCGCGCGCGCGCAGAAGAAGCGCGACGATCGTGCCGCCGCAATGCAGGCGATCGAGAACTACATCGAGCAGTTCGACATCACGCCTGACGAACTCTTCTCGCCCGAGCAGATCGGCGACGCGGCGCGTACCTACGGGCTCATCACGGCGACCAAGAAAGAACGCACGCTGCCGCCGTCGATCACGTTCAACGGCAAGCCGTACCAGTGGACCAAGACGCTTCCGGACGACGTGCGCAGCGCACTGTTCGACGCGTTCACGTCCGGCGAGTCGGTCAAGCGCTTCATCGCGATGCCGAAAGACACCGCGCGCTGCGCGCTGACGATCGCCCGCCTCGAGCGCGAAACCGGTGCGGTCTATGCTGATCCGCACCTCGAGGAACTCGCGATTTCGCGCGACCAGGTGAACGACGCGGCGTCGAAACTCGCTGCGTGAATGTAATCACGGGCACGGTTCCTGCGTGCCCGTACCCCCGCGTGACGCCGGCATTGGCCGGCGCCGCCCCCGCGGGAGCCGTGCATTCGCATGCTCCCGAAAAAGCTCACCTCAGCATCCCGCAAGCGCTCACCACAGCCTCCCGTAAAAGCTCACCCAAGGCTCCCGGAGACGCTCACTGACGCCTCCCGAACGTCCTCACCGATCGCTCCCGCAAGTGCTCACCGGGGCGTCCCGGAAAGGCTCACCGCCCTCTCCCGCAGGTGCTCACCGGCCGTTCCCGGGAAGGCTCACCGAAGGCTCCCGTATCGGCTCACCACGCTGTCCCGGAAAAGCTCACTCGCCGCTCCCGAAAAGTCTCACCTTGATGACGGCTTCGAATTTGCAAGGCCGGAATATGGCCACGCACGTGTGCAAGCACATCGCTTGAAACGGCTACCGAGGGTGAACGCAGGATGAATGTCGGCAGCACGTGACGAGCATCGCAGGACATCGCGCGCTTCGCGGTATCGCTGCGATCGACGGGTTCGACACGTTCGCAAGCGCTTCACGCGGGAGGCTGGCTCAAAAGCTTTGCATTCCTGAGTTAACTTCCGACATGGCGAAACGTCAGGACGCATTGCCGCCATGCGCTACCCTCGAGCATCGAACCACAGGGTGACGCCTACGGCTGCAACTTCATCCTGAAACCCACGACGCCGGGTTCCTCCGTCGTCGACACCGCAAACCCGCATGATTTCGCGAGCGAGATCATCGCCGAATTCTCGCGCAGCGCCTCGCCGACCATCCAGGCGGTGCCGCGCGAGCGGGCGTAGTCGATGATGCGGGTCATCATCAGCCGGCCGAGCCCCTTGCCCTTTTGATCGGGCCGTACCGCGATCGCGAACTCCGCCGTCTCGTTGTCGGGATCGGCAACCGCACGCGCCACCGCGAGCGTATGGTCGCGCCCCGACACATCGGTAAACGACACGATGAAAGCCATCTCGCGGTCGTAGTCGATCTGGGTCATGCGCGCCACCTGTGAATGATCGAAGCTGCGCACCGCGCCGAAGAAACGCATCCGCAGATCTTCCGGCGTCATCGCACCGAGCAGTTCGTTGTGTGCGGCCTCGTCCTCCGGACGGATCGGACGGATCGTCACCGTCTCGCCACGCCACTCGAGTGTCTGCTCGAGGTGTCGCGGATACGGCATGATCGCGAGCCGGCTGCGCCCCGAGGCGAGCGTGATGCGCGGCGCGATCACCCATGCGCGGTCGGACAGCACGCGCAGCGTGACCGACATCGCCACCACTTCCCGCACGTCGCAGACGACCTGCGACAGCGCCGTCAGCGCGTCGAGCGTCGGCTCGACGGGCGTGCTGCGCGCATACGGCGAGCGCTCCATCACCGCGCGGGCGAGCACGGTGTTCAGCGGCGGCAGGCCGTAGACGACGAACGGCGCCGATACGCCGTCCGCAGGCGGCACGGCATAGCGAAACACGGGACCGAAATTCGAATCGTCGTACATGTCGATCGTGATATCGACGACCTTCTTGCCGGCCGGTTCGTTGGGCTGCTCGCCCTGCAGACCGAAATGGGACAGCCAGCGCAGCGCGGCTTCGCCGGCCAGTTCATGCTGACCGGCTTCGACCAGGCGGCGCGCGTCGGCCTGGGCGGACGCCACGCACTCGGCCGGCTGCGGCGGCGTGCCCTCCGGCGTCTGCATCAGCAGTTGGCGCCCGAGGTTGTAGTCGACGAGACGCGCATACGCGCGTGCGAGCCGCTGCGGCGTCGTGTGCACCGGAATGCCGTTCGCGTGCAGCGCATCGCGCGTCGCCGCGTCGACCGCGCCGAAGAAACACGCGAGGATGCCGCGATGCGCGTACTGCCGCGAGTCGATCAGCGTGCGCGCGACCGAATCGGCCGGCGCGCTGTGCGAAGTGGAATGGACGACGAACAGCGTACCCGTCTGCGGAAACGGGGCGAGCGCCTTGATCGCCGCCGCAAAGTGCTCGGGGTGTGCATCGTCGCCCAGCGTGAGCGGATTGCCGGGCGCCGCGAGATGCGGCAGCGCGGCCGCGACGGCCGACGTTGCGGCAGGCGACCAGTCGGTCAGCACGTCACGCACCTCGGCCACCGCATCGACCGCGAGTTTCGCCACGCCCGCGTCGCTCGTCACGAGCGTCGCCGCCCCTCGCGCGGTGACGCGGCCGACGCCGAGCGTCTCGATTTCGTCGAGCAGATCGTCGAGCGCATCGACGCGCACCATGCCCGCGCGCTGGAATGCCGCCGTGTAGAGCGCGTCGCCGGGATCGGCACGGCCGGTGCGCAGCGCGAGCACCGGCTTGTTGCGTGCCGCCGCGCGCGCCGCCGACATGAACTTGCGCGCCGCGCGCACGGTATCGAGCTCGAGCAGGATCGCGCGTGTGCCGGGATCGCTCGCCAGATAGTCGAGGACATCGCCCGCATCGACATCGGATTCGCTGCCGAGCGCGACGACGTGCGAAAAGCCGAGGCCCCGCGCATCGGCCCAGCCCAGCACCGCGTTCGTCAACGCATTCGATTGCGACACCCACGCGACGCCGCCCGATCGTGCCGTGTAGGCAGGCGCGCCGAAATGCGCATGCCGCGCGGGCGACAACACGCCCAGGCTGCCGGGCCCGACGATACGGAGCACGAACGGCTTCGCCGCCTTCAGCATGCGATCGACCGCAGCGCGATCGGCGTCGGTGCGCGCCTCGCCGACGATCACCGCGACGCGCGCACCCAGCTCACCGAGCTTGCGCACGATGCCGGCCCAGGTCGCGGGCGGCGTGCAGATCACGGCAACCGACGGCGGCGCGGGCAACCGGTCGACGTCGGAAACGACCGCATGCCCGTCCAGCTCGCGATATTTCGGATTCACGGGCCACACGGGCCCCTGGAACGCGCCGTCGAGCACGCGCGACCACACCATCGCGCCGATACTGCCCGCGCGCGACGACGCGCCGACGACCGCAACGGACTTGGGCTGGAACAACGCATCGAGATGGCGAACGGTCACATCGGCTCCCTGCGGTGACGAAAGACGACACGATCGGCTTGCGGCCGGCGGGCCGCGCGCCAATCGACGCGAACCCCAAGCATAGGCGAAGCGCCTGCGACTGCCTATATGCCGAATGGCCGACTATTCGACGGACGTCAACGCTCGCACCATGGACTGCAACACACGCGGCCCCGCATCACGGCGCCGCACGCACGATGCACGCAATGCGGCACGACGCTGCAGCCGCTTTCTCAAAGGTGAGGATTTACAGGAGCCATGGTGAGTATCTTCGGGAATCGCACGACACACCGCGCCAACACGCGAAAGGTGATGAAAATCGGCACCATGCATGCACCGCGAAAATCGCGAATGCCAATGCGTGTGCGTTACGTCATTACACGCTTGTTTACGGAAATTCCCCGCAATATGCGGCCGGATCGCAGCGAATTCGCAAAACAGGAGCCGTTAATTGCGCGACATTGCACTTCAATTCGGCGGGGAAAATCGCATGGCGGCCGCACCAAAACAAAACGGTGCGAAGGCCGGAAGGCCGTTCGCACCGTCAGTCGGTACACGAAAGGTGAGGATTTTCGGGAGTCAGTCCTTGATCAGGAAACGTCCGCGATTCTTGCCGAGCCATGCCGGCGCGCGCCCGCGGCCACTCCACGTTTCGCCCGTCTTCGGGTTCAGGTACTTCGGCGGCAACGTGCGCTTCGGCTTCGCGGTGGCAGCAGCAGTACTCGATCCTGCGGGGCGAAAACCGAGCTCTTCCGGCGTAATGTCGTATTCGTCGATTTTCGCGCGGATATGCGCAATCGCGTCGGCAATCGCCTTTTCGCGTTCCTTGTCGATCTTTTGCTGAAGCCGTTCGAGCTGCGCGCTCAGTTGCCTGTAGGTCGCCATATGGATGGGACTCCGTGAGTGTTATTCGTGAAAAACAAGTGACTCAAAGCAAACAGAAAAGCGCTTCGCCCGATCGTGGTCTCCTCAACCGGTCAGGTCGGGATCAATAACCGCTCTTCTTCTTGCATGCGAAGAGAAGATTTCGCACGGCGTCATCCGTCGATTGCTGGATCACGTCGAAATCGCCGTTGCACATGGCCCGGGCATTGTCCGTGCAATTGCTCCAGTCGTTGCCGGTGCATTGCACCTGGGTGGTCGGGCGCCCGTCCGAAGTGAACAGCGGAGCACCGCCGCCGCACCCGCCGAGCCCTGCAACCAGAGCCAACATCACGGCCACCCGAGGCCACCGACAAACCGACGCAAGCATGTGTTTCATTGTGGTTCCCGTCAACCTTTTTTTGAATGTGGCGAGTATGCCATGGGCGGCCCTTCGACCGTCAGTCCGGCGTGCGGTCGGGTTGCCCGCGCGCCTTGTACGGCAAGCGCTTGCGCGGATCTTCGGTGATGCGAACGAAAACCTGCTCCACGTCCGGAAGCGCCTCGAATTCGCGTTGCAACGCCTGGCGATCGAGCGTCGTATCCGCGCATCCCTCGACGTAGATGAAACGTCGCTGCACGGTGATCCACAGGCTCGTGCCGCGCAGATGATCGGAGCCCGCGAAGTGTGCCTTCGCCGCATCGGCGATCGACGCGTCATACATATAGGAGTTCGGCTTCGTGCAGCGATGCGCGAGCCAGCAGGTCGTGCCGCGTTCGGCGCGGTAGTGCGCATCGTCAGTCATCTCGGCGCGCGTCATCCACGGGCCGAGCGGCAACGGGCATTCGGCCACGTCCTGCGACAGCGCGACGAACGGATCGTTGTACCAGTTGCGCCGCGCGTCTGGAGCGTCGGGCCCGTCGATGTTGCTGGCCTGCGCGAGTGCGGCGCTCGCCAGCACCATGGTCAGCCATCCTGCGATGCCGATTCGCTTCATCGTGATCTCCTGTTCGATGCATTACATCGGGAAGCACCGGCCTCGCCGATCGGCCTACCGGTCGATGCCCAGCGCCGCCAGTTTCTTGTACAGCGTCGCGCGGCCGATGCCGATACGCGCAGCCGCGTCGACGACCTTGCCGTCACAGGCCGCGAGCGCATCGGTCAGGAACTGGCGCTCCCACGCCGCCAGTGCATCGGCATACGAGACGGCCGGCGCACCGGATGCCGTCGGGGCATCGCCCGCGCGCTGCTCGGCCGGCACCGCGCCAACCCGCTGCGCCGGCGCAGCGCCGTCCGGCGAAATGCGCACCGGCCCGAGAAACGGCGCGAGCGCGCGCGCATCGATCACCGAGCGATCCGACAGCATCAGCGCGCGCTCGAGCGTATTGCGCAACTCGCGCACGTTGCCGGGCCACGGATACGCGCACAGCATCCGCAACGCATCGTCGGTCAGTTCGCAGTGTGCGGCGCGCCCGTGCTGCGCGGCCAGCTCCTCGAGCGTCGCGTAGACGAGCGCCGCGATGTCGGAAGCGCGTTCGCGCAGCGGCGGCGCATGGATCGTCAGCACGTTCAGCCGGTAATAGAGATCCGCGCGAAAACGCCCAGCCGCCACCAGCGCCGGCAGGTCGGCCGACGTGGCGGCGATGATGCGCACGTCCGCGCGCACGATCCGGTTCGAACCGACCGGCTCGAACTCCTTGTCCTGCAGCACGCGCAGCAGCTTGCCCTGCAACGGCAGCGGCATGTCGCCGATCTCGTCGAGAAACAGCGTGCCGCGATCGGCCAGTTCGAACTTGCCGACGCGCCCCTTGCGATCGGCGCCGGTGTACGCGCCGGGCGCCGCGCCGAAGAATTCGGTTTCGAGCAGCGTGTCGGGAATCGCGGCGACGTTGACGGTCACGAGCGGCTGCAGCGCACGCGCCGACGCCGCGTGAATCGCGTGGGCGAGCAGTTCCTTGCCGGTGCCCGTCTCGCCGAGCAGCAGCACCGGCGAATCGACTTGCGCCGCGCGGCGCGCCTGGCGCTTGGTCTCGAGGCTCGCGGCACTCGTGCCGACGAAGCTCGCGAACGTGTATTTCGCGCGGCGCGCCTGCGCGAGCGAGCGCTGCGTCGCGATCAGCTGCTGCTGAAGCTGCGCGTAGCGGGAAAAAATCGGCGTGAGGGTCTTCAACTGGTCGAACAGCGCGAAGCCGATCGCGCCGACCGTTTCGCCGGCCTCGTTCTTCAACGGCAGGCGCGTGACGACGAGCGGCTCGCGGCCCGTCTCCATGATGTCGAGCAGGATCGGCTGCCCGGTCGACACGACTTCCCGCATCAGACTGTTCGGGATCACGGCCTCGCAGTCGAGGCCGACGGCCTGCTGCGGATCGGCGAAACCGAAGCGTGCCGCGTAACGCTCGTTCATCCACACGACGCGCGCGTCGCGATCGACGACCACCGTGCCCGCACTCGAATCCTCGAAGGTCCGGAATAGCGACTCGGCGGCGCGCCGCAGCACGTCGCCGTAGTTGACGGGCAGGCGCGCCCAGTCGTTCATCATCGTGTCTTCGTCTCCGTATATTGTCGGCCGGATGTCTCCGGAACGAGACGGATTATCTCACTCTGGAGACACGTCGCAATCCATTGTCGGGGAAAGCCCTGCCCGATTTCGAGGGTCGACCGAACGGCCAAATCGTCTCCAGCTGGAGACGTTTTATGTAGAATCGTCAGACCTGCACCGGCGCGGGCCCGCCGGCCGCCGGCGGGCCCATGTCCGGCGGCGCAATCCGGCCGATGGCACGAAACCTGCACGAACCCGAACTGGTCCGCGGCGCATCGCGCGATCGAACAACAACCAAAGCCATTCCAAGCTTTTAGGAGACTCCCTTGTCTTTCGTGATCGTCCTCGCCGCGCTGGCGTTCCTGATGTTCGCCGCGTATCGCGGCTACAGCGTGATCCTGTTCGCGCCGATCGCCGCGCTCGGCGCGGTGCTCCTGACCGAACCCGCCGCCGTCGCACCGGTCTTCTCCGGCATCTTCATGGAAAAGATGGTCGGCTTCGTCAAACTGTATTTCCCGGTCTTCATGCTGGGCGCCGTGTTCGGCAAGGTGATCGAACTGTCCGGGTTCTCCGAGTCAATCGTCCATGCGGCGATCCGCTACATCGGCCGCTCGCGCGCGAATGCGGTGATCGTCGCGGTGTGCGCGCTGCTCACCTATGGCGGCGTCTCGCTGTTCGTCGTGGTGTTCGCGGTCTATCCGTTCGCGGCCGAACTCTATCGCCAGAGCAACATTCCGAAACGGCTGATGCCCGGCGCGATCGCACTCGGCGCGTTCTCGTTCACGATGGATTCGCTGCCCGGCACGCCGCAGATCCAGAACATCATCCCGACCACGTTCTTCAAGACGACCGCCTGGGCCGCGCCCGCGCTCGGCACGATCGGCTCGCTGTTCATCATCGTCGTCGGCCTCACGTATCTCGAATGGCGCCGCCGTTCCGCGATGGCGAAGGGCGAAGGCTACGGCACGTCGCTCGTCAACGAGCCGGAGCGCGTCGAGGCGAAGGCGCTGCCGCATCCCGCGCTGGCGATCCTGCCGCTGATCCTCGTCGGCGTGTCGAACTTCGCGTTCACGAAGTTGATCCCGCAGTGGTACGGCGCCGCGTCGTACACGGTCGCGCCGGAAGTGCTGCCGGGCGTGCACGCGCCGGTCACAACGTCGATCAAGACGGTCGTCGCGATCTGGTCGGTCGAGGCCGCGCTGCTGCTCGGTATCGTGCTGGTCGTGCTGACCGCGTTCAAGCGCGTCAGCGGCCGCTTCGCCTCCGGCTCGAAGGCCGCCGTCGCCGGTGCGCTGCTCGCCGCGATGAACACCGCGTCGGAATACGGCTTCGGCGGCGTGATCGCCGCGCTGCCGGGCTTCCTCGTCGTCAGCGACGCGTTGAAGAGCATCCCGAACCCGCTCGTCAACGCGGCCGTGTCGGTCAGCTCGCTCGCAGGCATCACGGGCTCGGCGTCCGGCGGCATGAGCATCGCGCTCGCCGCGATGTCGGACCTGTTCATCAAGGGCGCGCAGGCGGCCAACATTCCAATGGACGTGCTGCACCGGGTCGTCGCGATGGCGAGCGGCGGCATGGACACGCTGCCGCACAACGGCGCGGTCATCACACTGCTCGCGGTCACGGGCCTCACGCACCGCGAGTCGTATCGCGACATCTTCGCGGTCACCATCATCAAGACGCTCGCGGTGTTCTTCGTGATCGCCGTGTACTACGCAACGGGGCTCGTGTAAGCGTCGGCATCCCAGGCGGCGCGTCATTCGCCGCCTGCCCTCGCCCTTCAAGATCGGACCGCATGCGCACCGGAACGGATTCCGGAATGCGCATCCGGTCCGATTTCATTTCGCTGCCCGTCGAATCAGGCCAAATCCCCGCCGCAGCGCTTGTACGCGCCCGGCGGCCCCCCGGTCATTGCATAGCCTGCGCCCTTACTCGCCCATTGTTACCGGCAGCAGAACACTGCGTTGGGCGCGATCGCATTTTTCGCGCGGCCGCCCCGGCCTACACTGGTTTCAACGTCGCACGGCGCTTCAACGAACGAAGCGCTGCGATTCACCTGAATCGTGGAGGTCCCGATCATGAAGCGCCTGATCCAAGCCGTTGCCATCGCCCTGGCCGTCTCGGCCCCGTTCGCCGCGCAAGCCCAGTCGAACCAGCCGCTCACGCGCGCGCAGGTCCACGCCGAAGTCAAGGCGCTCAAGCAGGCCGGCTTCCAGTCGAGCGACTGGTTCTATCCGGCCAGCATCGTATCCGCCGAAGCGAAGATCGCCCGCGAGCACGACGCCGGATACGGCAGCGATCGCGGCGCATCGTCGGAATCGGGCCGGTAATCCGTCGTCCAGCCCGCCCGACGATCCTTCCCCGCGTCGTTACGCCTTCACGGGCTGGATCAGCTTCGTGCATGCCGCCGCCTGCGGATCGCCGGCCGGCAGTTTCCCGCACACGCCGTCGAACTGCTTGACGACCGACCTGACCGACGCATCGTGTGCGCCGCTGCCGCGCCAGCGGTTCAGCTGCGTGACGACCTTGGTCAGCGCGCGCAGGTTCGCGCCGTAGAACGCGTCCCGGGTCTTGTCGGCCTGCGCGAGCACACTGGCGGCAATCCCTTCGATGCGCGCCGAATCGTCCGGCGCCAGTTCAACCGCATTCGCGAAGTAGGTCGCGCCCCAGCGCAGCTTCGTCGCCGGGCCGCTCGCCGCGTCGTACGCCTTGCGATACCAGTCGAGCGCGGCCGCCTTGTCGCCGCGCGCCTTCGCGTTCGCGGCCAGCCCCGACATGAAGTAGTACGGCGTGGACGAACGCGGCAGCTCGGCCTTCAGCAACGCATCCGATTCGTCGTACAGCCCCGCGTCGGTCAGCGTGTCCGCGCCTTCGCTGACGAGCGCCTGCCGCTCGTATGCATTCGCCGCGCCCTGCACCGATGCGGCAATCTGCTTGCGCGCGGTATCGGCGAGCGCCGGTGCGGCGAGTGGTGCGCCCTTGCGTGCGTCGCCGCGCGCGAGCAGCACGCGGCCGTGCAGCGCCATCAGCCGGTCGATCGACGACAGCGTGGTGTCGGTCGACAGGCGCGCCAGCGCCGTGTCATACGCGCCGCGCAATTTCGTGCGCTGCGCGTCGTCGCCGCCGAGATACGCGACCACGCGCGCGGGTGCGGCGACCAGCACGTCCGAATCGGCCCGCGACAGCGCGGCATCGTGCAGCACCGTGCGCAGCGAATCGGCGAGCGCGGCCTTGTCGAGCGCGCCGGCCTGCGTCGGATCGTCCGACGCGGCGACCACCGCCGACTTCAGCGCGAAGCGCGCCGATTCGTCTTTCGCACCGGCCGCCCGCGCGCGTTGCGCGAGCGACTGCAGCGTCTGCGCGACACGATCGGCCGGCACCGGCAGCGCGCCGTCGGTATCCCATGAATAGTCGGCCAGCAGGCGCCATTCGTCCGGCGTCAGTGACGCGCCGCTCTTCAGCGCCGTCGCGAGCGTCTGCCGCACCGGATGCGCGGCCGTCATCCCGAGCGACAGCGCCTGCATGTAGCGGTCGAGATCGGCTTCGCCCGGCAGCCGCGTCACTTCGGTGCCGTCGGGACGGAACAGGATCATCGTCGGATAGCCGTGCACCTTGAAACGCTCGCCGAGCTTCTGCGCGCTTTCGGTATCGCCGTCGAGATACACGGGCACGAAGAACGACGAGCGCGTCTTGAATGCCTGCTGACTGAAGATCGTCGACTTCACCTGGTTGCACGACGGGCACCATACCGCGCCCCAGTACAGCAGCAGCGGCTTGCCCTCGCGCTTCGCGAGCGCGAACGCGGCATCGACGTCGCCGTGTTGCCACGCGATGCCGGGCGGCAGATGCGCACCGTCTGGCGATGCGCTCGCCACCGGGGCGCCCGCGGGCGTGGCGGCGGCGAGCGCCGCGCTGGCGGCCACGAACAGGCAGGCGGCGGTGAGATTGCGGAGAACGGTTTTCATCGAAGCGGGTTCCGTTGAAAAAGACGGTTTCAGGGCGATGCCGGGCACGCAACGGGGGCCGTGAAGCGATGACGATGAGGCCGGCCGACAGGCAGCGCCGCGCATGCATCGATACGGAAAAGCGAAGCCGGCCGCAGCGACCGGCAAATCGTTCGACGATACGACGGGTACAGCCGAAGGAAAACGAACGAATTCTCGATTGGATATGACGGGCGGCAGCACGTGCCGCGTGTGCCGTCACGTCGGCGACGGCCAGCCCTTCATTGCCGCGCCTTGATCCGGGCCATGTGATACACGGACGCATGCACGCCGTCGCGTAACGCGTAATCCGGCGATTCGCCTTCGATGCGGAAACCGTGTTTCTCGTAGAGCGCGATCGCCGCGCGGTTGTCGGTGAACACGGTCAGCTCGAGCCGCGTGATGTTCAGCCAGTTCTCCGCGAGATCGATCGCGGCCGCGAGCAGCCGGCCGCCGATGCCGCGCCCGTGACGGGCCGCGTCGACCATCATGCCGAGCGCCGCCGCGTGGCGCCGGCGCGGATTCGGTTCGGGATGCAGGCCGAGATGGCCGACCACCGTGCCGTCGATTTCGGCGACGAGGCTCATGCCGTGCTCGCGCACGCTGTCGAGCCGCTTCTGCCATTTTTCGAGCGACGGAAACGGCTGTTGCAACGTATTCATGTACACCGCGGGATGCGCGGCGATCTGCCGGATCGCGTCGACGTCGTGCGTCTCGCTGTGCCGGATTCTGATATCGGTCATGGGTGGGCCGGGTCCGAAAAGTCACGCCGAAGGCGCGGACTGCGCAGGCGCGCAGCAACGCATCGAGCTTAGCCGATTTCACGCCTTTGAAACACAGGTGTCACGCCGTCGCCAGTCACGTTGCATCCGCAACGAAACGCGCGCGCCATCCACGAAAATCCGGAAAATTCTGACCGGTCACGCCCACGGAGATCGGTAATTTCTTACCGTTTTCAACCCCGCATCGCACCTGAACGAATCGTTGCGCACGCAACGTCACGTGCGCGACATGCGATGTCATTTCTTCATCACGTCCACGTCATGTCGACGCCCTAGACTGGGCGCCGCCGCAGTCCCGCATACGCCGGGTTGGTATGTGTGCCGGCACCTGCCGCCGCGCATCACGAGCGCGCGGCGCACAGGATCGCGACGACGAAGCCGCGGCATCCGCGCGACGTCGGGCGTCGCGTGTCGGGCGCAATGCGTGCCCCGCTGCGACACGCGGCCGCCGCCCCGAACGCGCACGCATCGGCGATCGCCCCGGGGCCGGACGACGCCCGGGCACCCCCAGACGAACGCACGACCGCTCCCACCCTCACAGGACACGAACGCCATGACGTCACGCCGCAAATTCCTTCAGCAGACCGCCGGTTCCGGCCTCGCCGCCGCCGCGCTCTCCGCGTTTCCGCCGAGCATTCGCCGCGCGCTCGCGATTCCCGCCTTCCACGAAACGGGGACCATCCAGGACGTCAAGCACGTCGTGCTGCTGATGATGGAGAACCGCGCGTTCGACAGCTACTTCGGCACGTTCAAGGGCGTGCGCGGCTATGGCGACCGCTTCGCGGTGCCGTCGCCGAACGGCCGCGACGTGTTCTACCAGGCGTACACGAAGGCGACGCCCGCCGCGACCGTGACGCCGTATCACCTCGACGCGCGCCAGGGCAACGCGCAGCGCGCGGGCGGCACGCCGCACACGTGGGCCGACGCGCAGGCCGCGTGGGATCACGGCCGGATGAACCGCTGGCCCGACGCGAAGACGCCGCTGTCGATGGGCTATTACGACGCAGCCGAAGTGCCGTTCCAGCGCGCGCTCGCCGATGCGTTCACGCTGTGCGACCACTACCACTGCGGGATGCACACGGGCACGATCGCGAACCGCCTGTTCTACTGGAGCGGCACCAACGGCCCGAACGGCATCAGCCCGGCCGATGGCAGCCGCGTGAAGATCGCCGCGCTGAACAACCAGTTCAACGGCGGCAACGACATCGGCCCGTCGAGCCAGGGCTGGACCTGGACGACCTATGCCGACCGGCTGCAACAGGCCGGCGTGAACTGGAAGGTCTATCAGAGCCTGATCGACAACTTCGGCTGCAACGAGATGATGAGCTTCCGCCACTGGCGCGCTGCGATCGAGCAGATGCCGGCCGCGCGCCGGCCCGCGTACGTCGCGTCGACCGACATCACGCAGCCGGTGACGGCGGCCGGCGCGTTCTACGATCCGGCGATCGACGATCCGCTGAGCCCGCTCGCGAAGGGCTTCGGCAACACGATGCCGTACGGCTTTCTCGAAACGTTCCGCGACGACATCCGCAACGGCAAGCTGCCGGAAGTGTCGTGGATCATCCCGCCGTCCGCGTACAGCGAACACCCGGGGCCGTCGAGCCCCGCGCAGGGCGGCTGGTACGTGCAGGCCGTGCTCGACGCGCTGACGGCGAACCCGGAGGTCTGGAGCAAGACCGTGCTGCTGGTGAACTACGACGAGAACGACGGCTTCTTCGACCACATGCCGTCGCCGGCCGTGCCGTCGCGCAACGCCGACGGCACGCTCGCGGGCGGCCATACGCTGTCGGCCGCCGACGTCGCGGCCGAGTACCACGACTTCGCGCCGGCCACGTCGAGCCAGCCGGCCGTCGATGGCCGTCCGTACGGCCCGGGCCCGCGCGTGCCGATGTGGATCGTGTCGCCGTGGAGCCGCGGCGGCTGGGTCAACTCGCAGGTGTTCGACCATACGTCGACGCTGCGCTTCCTGGAGAAGCGCTTCGGCGTCGCGGAGCCGCAGATCAGCGCGTACCGCCGCGCGGTGTGCGGCGACCTGACGAGTGCGTTCAATTTCCGCACGCCGAACAACGAGCCGCTGCCGACGCTCGCGGGCCGCACGACGAAAAGCCAGGTCGACGCGCTGAGCGCCGCGCAGCAAACCGCGCCGAAGATCGTGCCGCCCGCCACGCCCGCGCCGCCCGCACAGGCGACCGGCGTACGTCCGTCGCGCGCGCTGCCGTACGAACTGCACGCGAGCGCGCGCACCGATGCCGGCACCGGCACCGTCACGCTGAAGTTCGCGAACACCGGCCGCGCCGCCGCCGTGTTTCACGTCTACGACAAGCTGCACCTCGACCGGCTGCCGCGGCGCTACGTCGTCGAGCCCGGCAAGCGGCTGCACGGCGACTGGGCCGCGCGTGCCGACGATGGCGGTAAATATGACCTGTGGGTGCTCGGCCCGAACGGCTTTCACCGCCGCTTCACCGGCGACCTGAGCCGCTTGGCCGGGGCGCGCGCGCCGCATCCGGAAGTGCGCGTCGGCTATGCGGGCGCGAGCGGCAACCTCCACCTGCGGCTGCGCAACGACGGCGGCGGCACGGTGCGCTTCACGGTGAAGTCGAACCAGGCCTACGGGCCGCTGTCCGGGCGGGGCGGGAACGACGACCACGGTCATGGCCACGGCAACGAAAACGGCAACGGCCATGGCACCGGCACCGCATGGACCGTCACGGTGCGCGCCGGCGACCAGTCCGAACTGCACTGGAAGCTCGACTCGACCGGCCATTGGTACGACTTCATCGTCACCGCCGACAGCGACGCGAGCTTCTCGCGCCGCGTGGCCGGCCGCGTGGAAACCGGCCGCCACTCGGTCAGCGACCCGGCGATGGGGCTCGCCGACCGCTTCTGACGCCACTCGGCGACGCGCGGTGCAGCGCGTGTCGCCGCCCGCGCCGGCGTGGCCGCGAACGCCATTCGGGTACCGGTTTCGGCCGGCGCCCGAACCGGCGGAAACGCCCGCCCGGCGCCGCTCAAACATCAGAAGGATCGGTGGTATAGCCCTCTTTTCGTCCCCACGAAAATGCTCCGTGTCGCGGCCCGTTCGCGTTAAACTGCGTCAAGCTGTATTCAACAAAGACATCTTTGCCGCCACGGCATCCACGACACGAGGATAGGTTCGATGCGCACTACCGGCTCATCCGGGGCAATGACCCTGCTCACCGAACACGACGCGGCCGACGGCCGCGAACTGCGCTCGCTCCGGCTCGAGGCAACGGGCGACGGCAAGAGCGTGCTGCTGATCGAGATCGACGAACGCAAGCCCGGCATCCACCGCGAGGTCCGCTACGAGATCACGCCGGCCGAACTGATCGCGGCGATCCGCTCGCACGGCGCCGAGCTGCCCGGCGAAAACCACGGCGCCGCATCGCTCGCCCGTACGCCTTCCTGATTCCGAACGGTGAGCCGCGTGCAACGCGCCGGCTCACCCACATCCCCCTGCCGCCGTCAGGCGCTTTGCGTCATTCCCGCCGCTGCCTTGAAAAAGGCCGATAATCGGCGCATCTGCATTTCCCGCCCACGCGTTTCCTTTTCGGCCAGCCGTCATGCTCCGTGACCTCGTCGCCCAGTACGGGCCGCTTCTCGTATTCGCCAACGTGCTCGCCGCGGCGGTCGGCCTGCCGGTGCCCGCGATGCCGACGCTCGTGCTGTTCGGCGCGATGTCCGCGATGCACCCGGCGATGATCGGCTCGCAGCTCGTGACGGTCGTGGCGCTGTCGGTGCTCGGCGCGCTGATCGGCGACACGGTCTGGTACGTCGCCGGGCGGCGTTACGGCGGCACGACGCTGAAAACGATCTGCCGGCTGTCGCTGTCGCGCGATACCTGCGTGAAAAAGACCGAGCGCTTCTTCGGCCGCTATGGCGTGCGCGTGCTCGCGGTCGCGCGTTTCATCCCGGGGTTGTCGCTGGTATCGGTGCCGATGGCCGGTGCGCTCGGCACGCGCTATCGCACGTTCGCCGGCTACGACGCGCTCGGCGCCGCGCTGTGGACGATCGTCGGGCTGGGAGCCGGCCTCGTGTTCTACCGGCAGATCGACTGGCTGTTCGCCGGCGCGAGCCGCCTCGGCCGCGCGGTGCTGCTGGTCATCGTCGCGCTGCTCGCCGTCTATGCGGCCGTGCGCTGGATGCGTCGCCGCGCGCTGATCCGCCAGCTCGCGAACGCGCGGATCGGCGTCGATGAACTCGACGTGCTGCTGCGCGACGCCGCCGCCCCGGTCGTGCTCGACGTCCGCTCGCCCGAGCACCGCAAGCTCGACCCGTTCACGATTCCCGGTGCGCAGTTCGCCGACGAGCGCCAGATCGGCGACATCGTCGCACGCTATCCGCTCACGCAAAAGTTCGTCGTGTATTGCTCGTGCCCGAACGAGGTGACGGCCGCGCTGATGGCGAAGCGCCTGCTCGATGCAGGCTTCACCGATGCGCTCGCGCTGCGCGGCGGGCTCGACGCATGGCGCGATACCGGCCGCCAGCTCACGTCGCTCGTGGAAGAGATGCCCGCCGCGAACGATCCCGTGGCGGGCTGGCACAAGCCGGCCTGATCGCACCGATCGCAGGCCGGCCGTGCGAGACAGGGGGCCTTGCGCCCCCTTCCATCAGAACGCGTGCAGCGGCAGGTTCACGACCAGACGGTACTCGGTGTTCGTCGCGTCCGAGTAGTGGGCCGAGCCGGCGTGCCACATCGCGATGAACGTGACCTTCGTGTTCTTCAGCTTGCCGCTCTGGAACGTGTACGACGGGATGAAGCCGAACTCGTGGTGACGGCCCTGCACCGGCGCGCCATTGCTCCAGTAGATGCTCGACTTGCTCGGATCGTTCGCCGCGCCCGCGCTGCCGTCCGCGCCCCAGCCCGTCACGCCCCACACCATCGCCTTGAAGCCCGGCAGGCCGGCGTCCTTGCCGTAGAACGTGTAACGCAGTTGCAGCGATTTTTCGTGCGGCGCGTTGTAGTCGACGTCCATCGAGTTGGCCAGGAAGATGCCGTTCGTTTCGTTCAGGTAGTCGAAGAACTGGTCGCCGAGCACCTGCTGGAAGCCGAGCAGCAGTTCATGCGGGCCATGCTGCGCGGCCAGCGACAGGCTGTACGCGTTGTTGTTGATCTTGCCTTGCAGCGCATCGCCCGTGTCGTGCGTCGAGTAGACGTTGCCGAAGCCGGTCCACTTGATCGTCTGCGGGCTGCCGATGCTGTGCTTCACCGACGCGTAGTACTGGTGCCACACGTCGTCGGCCTGATTCGCGTACAGCGCGACTTCGCCGTTCGGCGAGTAGTCCCACGTGCCGCCGACGTAGGTCAGGCGATTGATGCGCGTGCCGCCGTATTGCGTCGTCAGGTTGGTGAGCGTCGTATGGCCGCGCGCGTCGGTCTTCGTGAAGCTGCCGGCCTCGAGCATCACGTTCTTGAATTCATTGCTGACGAGCGTCGCGCCGAGGAACGTCGGCGGCAGCGCACGGTTGTCGTGCTGCTCCATGAACGGGTTGTCGACGGCCTGCAGACCGTACTTGACCACCGTGTTCGAGATGCGCGCCTTGACGTCGTAGATGCCCGGGTAGGCCCACGCGAGCTGGTTGCCGCCGCCGCCGCCCTTCGCGATGTGCACCATGCTGCCGGCGCCCTGGCCGCCGTCGAGCTTCAGCGCCGCATACAACGACGCATCGAAGCCGATCCCGATCAGGCCGGTCGTGTAGCCCGACTCGAAGTTCGCCATCGCGCCCTGGACCCACGCATGACGATGCGGGCCGCCCTTGTTGTCAAGCACGTCCGCATAGTTGCGGAACAGGAAGTCGAGATGGCTGTCGGCGATGAAGCCGTTCGACTTCGACTGCGCCGACGGCTCGTCGGGCGGCGTGACGGCCTGGCTCGCCTCGGCGTTGACAATGGCGTTCGGGGTCGTTGCCTGCGCAACGGATGCGCCCGACCCGGCGGCCGGCGCGGCCTGCGCGACCGTCAGCGGCGCGGAGGCCGCGTCGTCGGCGTGCGCGACGCCCGTCAGCGACACGCCGGCGAGCGCCGGCAGTCCCCAGGCAAGCAGCATCTTCGATGCCGTCCCGATCGTCTTCTGCTTTTTCATCGTAATAATTCTCGTCTTGTGTTGATATCGTCCACGCCGGTCGCGATCCGCTCCCAGCCCCCCGGCGAGCCCGGCTAAGGACGCGCCTGTACCCGCGGCGCGAAGATCGTTCGCGCCGCACTACCCCTGTTGACCTGCCTTGGTTTTGTTTGCTGCGTTACTTCACGTCACGCCGCGCCCGCGCGGATGCACGCGACGCGCGCCGCCGACCCCTGCCGCACTTCCGGCAGCGGCACGTCCTGCGCGCACGCGTCGATCGCGACCGGGCAGCGCGTGCGGAACGCGCAGCCGGACGGCGGGTTGAGCGGCGAGGGCATCTCGCCCGCCAGCAGCATCGGACGGCGAGCACGCTCGCGCGCCGGCTCCGGCGTCGGCGCCGCATCGAGCAGCGCCTTCGTGTACGGGTGTTGCGGCACGCCGTACACGTCATGCCGCGTGCCGAACTCCATCACGCGGCCGAGATACATCACGAGCACGCGCTGGCTGATGGCCTTCACCACCGCCAGATCGTGCGCGACGAACAGATAGGACAACGACAGTTCGCGTTGCAGATCGCGCAGCAGGTTCACGATCTGCGCCTGGATCGACACGTCGAGCGCCGATACGGGTTCGTCGCAGATCACGAGCTTCGGCTCGCTGATCAGCGCACGCGCGATGCCGACGCGCTGGCACTGCCCGCCGGAAAATTCATGCGGATATCTCAGCAGGTGATGCGCGTTCAGACCGACGCGCTCGAGCATCGTGACCACGCGGCGGCGCACTTCGGCACGGCCGAGGCCGGCGTGGTGCGTGACGAGCGGCTCCGCGACGACCTGCTCGATCGTCATGCGCGGATCGAGCGACGCGAGCGGGTCCTGGAAGATCATCTGCACTTCGCGCCGCATCGCGGTGCCGCGCAGGTGATCCGGCGCCACGGCCTGGCCGCGCCATTTCACGGTGCCGGCCGTCATCGGCACGAGGCCGATCAATGCGCGCGCCAGCGTCGACTTCCCGCAGCCCGATTCGCCGACGAGCCCGACCGTCTCGCCGCGCTTCACGTCGAACGACACGCCGTCGACCGCGCGCAACGTGCCTTTCGGCGACCACGGATAGCCGCCCAGCGGCACGCGGAAATGCACCTTCAGATTCTCGACGGACAGCAGCGTGTCGTCCGTCGCGCCGGCTTGGCGGCGTTCATCGACGCTCATCGCAGACCTCCCGTCAGATCGGCCACGGGCCGGTGGCACGCGCGCACCGCGCCCACGGCGCCATAGGTTTCGAGCGCCGGGCGAGCAATGCCGCAGCGTTCTTCCGCATAGGTGCAGCGCTTCGCGAACGCGCAGCCGGCCGGCGCGGTGCCGGGCATCGGCGGGTTGCCGGGGATCGCGACGAGCGGCGCATCGTCCGCGTCGGTCAGGCGCGGCAGCGCGTTGAGCAGGCCGATCGTGTACGGATGCGACGGCGCCGCGAAAATCGAGTCGGCCGGCGCGTATTCGACGGTGCGGCCCGCGTACATGACCATCACGTCGTCGGCGAGGCCGGCGACCACGCCCATGTCGTGCGTGATCAGCACGATCGCGGTGCCGCGCTCGCGGTTCAGCTCGCGCAGCAGGTCGATGATCTGCGCCTGCACGGTCACGTCGAGCGCGGTGGTCGGCTCGTCGGCGATCAGGATTTCCGGCTCGGAGAGCAGCGCCATCGCAATCATCACGCGCTGCCGCATGCCGCCCGAAAACTCGTGCGGATACATGCGGATGCGGCGCGCCGCGTCGGGAATGCGCACCGATTCGAGCGCCTCGATCGCGCGCTTGATCGCTTCCTTGCGCGACAGCTTGCGATGCAGCTGCAGCGTCTCGGTCATCTGCCGCTCGATCGTCAGGAACGGATTGAGCGACGTCATCGGGTCCTGGAAGATCATCGCGATCCGGTCGCCGCGCACCGCGTTCAGCGCGCGCGTATCCATGTCGAGCAGGTTGTCGCCGCGGTAGCGCGCGGTGCCGGTCGTCGTGCCGTTGCCGGCCAGCAGGCCGAGCAGCGCCATCACGGTCTGGCTCTTGCCCGAGCCCGATTCGCCGACGATGCCGAGCGTCTTGCCGGCTTCGAGCGAGAACGACACGCCGTTGACGGCGTCGATCGGCGGCGCATCCTTGCGCGTGAAGCGCACGCCGAGGTTTTCTACTTCCAGCAGAGCAGCCATTTCAGCGATCCTTCGGGTCGAGCGCGTCACGCAGGCCGTCGCCGACGAAGTTCACGCAATAGAGCGTCACGCACAGCATGACGGCCGGGGCCAGCAGCAGCCACGGCATCGATTCCAGTTTCTGCGCGCCATCCTGGATCAGCACGCCCCAGCTCGTCATCGGTTCCTGCACGCCGAGGCCGAGGAACGACAGCACCGATTCGGTCAGCACGATGTTCGGCACCGAGACCGTCGCGTACACGACGACCACGCCGAGCAGGTTCGGCACGACGTGACGCAGCACGATCGACGCCGGCGACACGCCGATCGCGCGCGCCGCGTCGACGAACTCGCGATTGCGCAGCGACAGCGTCTGGCCGCGCACGACGCGCGCCATGTCGATCCACGAGAACGCGCTGATGGTCAGCACGACCAGCATGAACGAGCGGCCGAACAGGGTCATCATCAGGATCGCGATCAGCAGGTACGGGATCGCGTACATCATGTCGACGACGCGCATCATCACGGAGTCGACGCGGCCGCCCGCGAAGCCCGCGGTCGCGCCCCACGCGACGCCGAACAGGCCCGACACGAGCGTGCCGAGCAGGCCGACCTCGATCGATACGCGGCCGCCGATCAGCGTGCGCACGAGCAGGTCGCGGCCGAGCTCGTCGGTGCCGAACCAGTGCTGGTTCGCCCAGGTCGGCGGCAGGCTGATCGAGCCCCAGTCGCTCGCGGCGGGATCGGCCGCGAGCAGCCACGGGCCGACGAAGCAGGCGAGCGTGATCAGCGCGAGCAGCACGAGGCTGAACAGCGCCGCGCGGTTGTGAAGGAAGCGCGCGAACGCCAGCTCGAGCGGCGAGCGCGAACGCGGCGGCGAATCGGTCTGCACGGGCAGGCCGACGACGGGAGTGGTCGGGGTCATCGCTGTGCCTCGCTCAATAACGGATGCGCGGATCGAGCCACGCGTACGCGAGGTCGACCAGCAGGTTGAACAGCACCGCGCAGACGGTCGTCAGCACGACGAGGCCGAGCACCAGCGTGTAGTCGCGGTTGATGGCGCCGTTCACGACGAGTTGCCCGAGGCCCGGCAGCGCGAACACCGATTCGGTGACGACGGCCGCCGTGATCGACGTGATGCAGACCGTGCCGAACAGCGACACGACCGGCATCAGCGCGGGCTTGAGCGCATGGCGCAGCACGATCGTCGAGCCGGGCAGGCCCTTGGCGCGCGCGGTGCGGATGTAGTTGCTCGACAGCGTCTCGATCATCGAGCCGCGCATCACGCGTGCGAGCAGCGACACGTTGATGAGGGTCAGCAGCGCGATCGGCAGCAGCCGGTACCGCCAGCCGCCGTCGCCCCAGCCGCCGGCCGGCAGCCAGCCGTTGCCTTCCGACGTCTTCAGCAGGATCGCGAAGATCCACACGAGCACGGGGCCGAGCACGAACGGCGGCACGACGTTGCCGAAGTTGCCGATCAGCATCACGAAACGATCGATCACGCTGTCGCGGCGCACGGCCGCGACGGTGCCGAGCAGCACGCCGAGCACGATCGAGATCGGGATCGACACGCCGCCCACGCCGAGGCTCACGGGCAGCGCCTTCTTCACGAGATCGTTCACCGACCAGTCGACGTAACGAAACGACGGGCCGAGATCGCCGTGCAGCAGCGAGCCGAGATACAGCAAGTACTGCTTCCACAGCGGCTCGTCGAGGTGGTACTTCGCGTTCAGGTTCGCGAGCGTCGCGGCGGACAGCTGCTTCTCCGTATCGAACGGGCCGCCGGGCGTGAAATGCAGCAGCAGGTAGCAGACGGTGATGACCGCGAGGATCGTCGGCACCGCCCACAACGTGCGCCTCAATGCGTAGGCCAGCATGATCGCTCCGCTCAGTGCTTGATCAGGTACATGTCCTGCGAAGCACGCATGTCGATCACGTTCTTCAGCGAATAGCCACCGACGTAGGACTTCACGAGACGGTCGGCCGAGTACTGGAACAGCGGCACCATCGGCGTGTCCTTCATCGCCATGTCGTGCGCCTGCGTGAGCAGCGCGGTGCGCGCGTTGTCGTCGAGCTTCTGGTTGCCTTCCTCGACGAGCGCGTCGACCTGCTTGTTGCAGTAGCCGACGGTGTTCTGCGAGCTGCCGCAGCGGATCAGGTCGAAGAACGTCATCGCGTCGTTGTAGTCGGCGAACCAGCCGTCGCGCGCGATCTGCACCTTGCCGTCATGCCGCTGCTTCATCAGCACCTTGAACTCGACGTTCTCGAGCTTCGTGGTGACGCCGAGCTTCGTACGCCATTCCGATGCGGTGAACAGCGCGACCTTCTTGTGCAGGTCGTTGGTGTTGTACGTGAGCGTGAACGACAGCGGCTTCGCATCCGAATAGCCGGCCTGCTTCAGCAGGTCCTTCGCGGTCGCGATGCGCTTGGCCATCGGCCACGACGCCCATTCCGGCGTGAATGGCTGCACGCCCTTCGTGCCGTTCGGCATCAGCCCGTACATCGGCTTCTCGCCGGCCTGCGTGAGCTTCGACGTCAGCACGTCGCGATCGATCACCATCGACAGCGCCTGGCGCACGCGCTTGTCCTTCAGCGCCGCGTCGCTGTTGTTCAGGTAGTAGTAGTAGGTCGCGAGCTGCAGGCCCGGGCGCAGTTCGGCGCCGAACTGCTTGCTGACCTGCTGGAAGATGCCCGACGGGATCGAGTAGCTGTAGTCGATCTGGCCGGCCTGGTACATGCGCATCGCGGTTTCGTCGCTTTCGATCGGCAGGTACGTGACCTTGTTGATCACCACCTTCGACGCGTTCCAGTACTTCGCGTCCTTGGTCGCCACGATGCGGTTGTTCGGCTGCCAGTCGACGAGCTGGTACGCGCCGTTGCTGACCAGGTTGCCGGGGCGCGTCCATGCGTCGCCAAACTTCGTCACCACGTCCTTGTTCACCGGCGCGAGCGGCGCCATCGCGGTCAGTTCGGGGAAGAACGCGACGGGCACGTCGGTCGTCACTTCCAGCGTGTACGGGTCGACCGCGCGCACGCCGAGCGTGGTCGGCGCGGCCTTGCCGGCGATGATGTCCTTCGAGTTCTTGATGAACTCGACGAGGATCGTGTATTTCGAGCCCGTCTTCGGATCGACGAGGCGCTGCCACGAATAGACGAAATCGGCGGCCGTCACCGGCTGGCCGTTGCTCCACTTCGCGTCGTGGCGAAGCTTGAAGATCCACGTCTGCGGCGTCTTGCGCTCCCACGACAGCGCGACGCCCGGCACGACCTGGCCGGCCGCGTCGATGCGCGCGAGCCCTTCGAACAGGTCGAGGCCGATCGTGTTGCCGGTCCACGATTCGATGTGCGCCGGGTCGAGCGACTCGACTTCGGCCGGCACCTGTCGCGTCAGGTCCTGTTGGGGAGCGAGTGCGACGTTCGACGGAACGGTCACGGCGTGGGCGACGGGCGTCGTCAGGGCGAGCGCGGCCAGCACGGCCGACATGGCATGCAAGGATTTCATCGTGGCAGTCTTGAGAAGGTTGTTCGGTGAGCGTCGCGCGGCGGATGCCGCGGATTACGCGTGAGACGCTGACGGGCGCAGCGATTGAGGAGGCCCGTGATTCTCGTATTGCATGTTAGTATTCCTTACATTTCTTTCGACAGGCATTCCGTCGAATGAAACGAAGGAATACCCGTGCGTTAGAACAGTCGCGGCGTACCGACCCAGACCACCACCGACTCGATCTTCGCGGTGTTGACCCAGCTGTGCGGCACCGTCGACTGATAGTGCGAACTGTCGCCGGCCTGCAGGACGAACGTCTTGCCTTCCAGCGTCAGCGACACTTCCCCTTCAATCACGTACAGGAACTCCTCTCCTGCATGTGTCGTCACCTCGGACCGTTTCTGCCCCGGCGGCATCCTCACGAGGATCGCCTCAAGCTGGCGCCCTTCGGACACGTTCGTCAGCCTCGCGAACAGGTTCGCCGAATCGGCAAACCCGAAGAAGCGCAACTGATCGCCTCGGCACACCGAGCGTTCCTCGCTCGGCGTATCCACGAAGTACTGCACCGTCACGCCGAGTGCGTGGGCAATACCGGCCAGCGACGTCAGTGACGGCGACGCGAGCCCGCGCTCGACTTGAGACAGAAACGGCTTCGAAATCCCCGCGGCGGTAGCGGTGTCGTCGAGCGTGCGCTTCAGACGTTGGCGCAACGCGCGAATCTTGCTGCCGAGTGCGACAGCGTCTGCCGATCGCGAGTTTTCAGTGGGGGGAACCATAGCAGGCCGAAAAGTGGTCGTCAAAAAATGTTTGATGGAAAGTAACTAAGTTAATTGGAGATAGCTTAATCTTCGGGTTCGTACACGCCTTCGGCGTTGAGCCCGGTGCACTAAACAGGGCCCGAAGCGCACGAAACGACGCGCTATCTTGCCAGACTCGCAGGCTTCACAGGCAAGCTGCAAGCGGCTCTCCGGGAATTTGCGGAGAACCGGCGTCAAGCTTACAGGTAGATGATGAGACAAATGTTCCTGAAAGCTGCTGCCATATCGGGAGTTTCCCTAAGTGGCGCGGACCCGACGCACCGGACCGGCAAACGTTACCATTCGCGCGCCGGTCGGGGCCGCGCTCCGCCTTCCCAGGTGGAATCCGACCCCGGCCCGGGCTAACCGCCCGACTGCTCCATCGCCGACGCAAGCCTACCCGGCCTCAGTGCTCCGGCGCCAGTTCGACCCCCAAGGCGACGCGCGATCCGCGCCGTCCGTTTCAAACGAGATTGATGATGCACGCACCTGTTTCACAGACCCGATCGTTTACGACGGTCTTCCTCATCGAAATGTGGGAGCGCTTCGGCTACTACGGCATGGCCGCGCTCCTGGTCCTCTTCATGGTCGACCGGCTCGGCTTCACCGACAGCCACGCGAACCTGACCTGGGGTGCATTCACCGCACTCGTCTACGCCGCGCCGTCGATCGGCGGCTGGATCGGCGACAAGGTGCTCGGCGCCCGCCGCACGATGATCATCGGCGCGTCCGTGCTGTGCGCCGGCTACCTGATGCTCGCGGTGCCGAACGATCACCTCGCGTACATGTACGCGTCGCTCGGCGTGATCGTCGTCGGCAACGGCCTGTTCAAGGCCAACGCAGCGAACCTCGTGCGCCGCATCTACGAAGGCGACGACGCGCGCATCGACAGCGCGTTCACGATCTACTACATGGCGGTCAACATCGGCTCGACGGTGTCGATGCTCGCGACGCCGTGGATCAAGGATCACTGGGGCTGGCACACCGCGTTCGCGGTCTGCTGCGGCGGCATGCTGCTCGCGATCCTCAATTTCATGCTGATGCACCGCACGCTCGCGCACGTCGGCTCGCAGCCGGACGACGAGCCGATCCGCTGGAAGCGCCTCGGCGCGGTCGCGGCCGGCGGCGTCGCGCTCGCGCTGATCACGCTGTACGTGCTGCAGCACAAGCAGCTCGCGGTCGCCAGCGTGTGGATGGCGGCATTCGCGATCCTCGCGATCTTCGCGTACATGATCGCGAAGTCGGAGCGCTCGGAGCGCGCCGGCCTGATCGCGGCGCTCGTGCTGATCGGCCAGGTGATCCTGTTCTTCATCTTCTACGTGCAGATGTCGACGTCGCTGACGCTGTTCGCGCTGCGCAACGTCGACCCGCGTTTCATGCTGTTCGGCACGACGCTGTTCACGTGGAGCGCCGCGCAGTTCCAGGCGCTGAACCCGATCTGGATCATGCTGCTGAGCCCGGTGCTCGTGTGGGTCTACAACGCCGTCGCGAAGGGCGGCCGCGACCTGCCGGTCGCCGCGAAGTACGCGCTCGGTTTCGGCGCGGTGGCAGCCGGCTACCTGGTGTTCACGATCAGCGGCCGCTACGCGGTCGACGGCCGTGTGTCGTCGTGGTTCATGGTGTGGGGTTACGGCCTGTACTCGCTCGGCGAACTGCTGGTGAGCGGCCTCGGCCTCGCGATGATCGCCCGCTACGTGCCGGCGCGCATGAGCGGCTTCATGATGGGTGCGTATTTCGTCGCGACGGGCGTGTCGCAGTATCTGGGCAGCGTCGTCGCAAACTTCGCGCAGATGCCGTCGCACGAACTGCCGGCCACCGAGTCGCTGCCGCTCTACCTGTCGCTGTTCGAGAAGCTCGGCTGGCTCGCCGCGATCGGCATGCTGCTCGCGCTGCTGCTGCTGCCGCTGATGAACCGCCTGTCGCGCCAGCATCAGCGCTGCACGGAAGAGCGCCGCGAAGAAGCGTTGCAGGCGCAAGCAGCGGCCGCCGCGCAGTAAGGACTATCCCTCGGCGTGCGGCGTGCACGCCACATTCTCCCGCCAGAAACGCGAACGCGTCCTACACTGGTTGCAGACAACGCATCCGCGTCGCGAGATGCGCACTGGCGGGAGAACACGATGAAAAGCAAGACAACGCGGCTTTTGAGAATCCTGTCGGACATCCGGCACGCGCAGCGCTGCACCGCGATGCGCGCCGCCCGGGCCGCGGCCGAAGCCGACGCGGTGCTCGCGGAGCGCGACGAGCCGGCGCAGGACGAACGCGACGACGCCGAATCCGACGACGCAACCGCCACGCCCCGCTCCCGTATCGGCTCACCTCACTGACACCGCGCGGCGCCTGCCGCGCCGCACACCAGCCTGCGCGCGCCTACGCCGCCGCGCCGCGCCATCGCGCGATCCACGTTCCCGAACCCGCCACCGCCATCATCAGCCCGACCGCGCACGCGTCGGCGACGAGGCCCACGCCGACGTGCCGCAGATCGGCGCTATGCACGACCGGGTGCAGCAGCGAATCGATCACGAGCGAGATCGCCGCGCCCGCGACGAAGCAGATCAGCCCGCGCTGGCCGACCGCCACGACGGGCTGCACGCCCTGCGCGATCCGCGCGATCCAGCCGAAGCGCACGCAATCGGCCATCAGCCACGCGATGGCCGCGAAGCTCACCACGCGCGGCAGCGCGAGATCGCGCTTGAGCACGCCTTCGGGCACCGGCAGCCCCGAGAACAGCTTGTAGCTCGCGCAGCCGAGCACGATCGCGCACGCGAGCCCGGTCGCCGCGGCGCCCCAGCGACCGAGTGCGACGTGCCGGTAGAACGGCTGGCAGCGTGCGAGCACGCCGGCGACGAACATCAGTTGCCACGCGAACGGGTTGAAGCTCCAGCGGAAGCCGTCGGTGTCCAGCAGTTCCGGGCCGAGCCAGCCCGCGGCGAGCCACGACGCGGCGCTGATCGCGACGAGCAGCCACGGATGGCGCCGCGCGAACGGCACCAGCACCGGCGACGCGAGCGCGAACAGCACGTACATCGGCAGCACCGACGCGAGATACGGCTGGCGCTGGAACGTCAACAGTTCGGCGAGACCCGTGAGCGGCGACGCGAGCATCACGCTGACGTCGTCGAGCGCGAGGTTCGGCGCGTCGATGCCGAAGTGATCGAGCACGGCCGACACGACGAGCATCAGCGTCGACGTCGCGAGAAACGCGCGGTAGATCTGCATCGCGCGCCGCACGAACCGCTGCTGCGCGGCGCGCGCGCCGTGTCGCTCGGCGATCGCGCCATACGCGCTCGCGGTCGCGAAGCCGCCGAGGAACACGAACACCTCGGCCGCATCGCACAGCGCGAACGCGTGCAGCGTCATGCGCGACAGCACGCTCGCGCCGATGTGATCGACGACGATCATCAACAGCACGAGCCCGCGAAAGAAGTCGACTTCGATCAGACGGCCGCTGCGCGACGGCTGCACCATGGCGGAACGCGGCGGGCTCAACGACATGAGCGCACCTGCACGACGGCGGTGCGGCACGCACCGGGGAAAGGATCGGGAGAGAGACGGCGAGCGCGATCAGCGGCGATACGCGTATGCCCGCATCGCGCCAACCCGGCTGGCCAGGCACGGAGATGACCGTTCATTGAAAAGCTGCATACGAAGGGAAGTCGGTCAGGCCAGTCTAGTAGCCGATCAGGGGAGACCCTAAGTAACAAAGTGCAACCGAATCTTCTGTTCGATTACAAGCGCGAGCGTTGCGCGGCGAAGCAGACAGCACCGCCAGATTCGCGTCAGCGCGTCGCCAGTTGGCGGTCAGGATCGAGGGATTCGGCGGGAGTGAGCGGAAGTCGGCAGCGCGACGCGCGGTATTCGACGCTCGGATGAAGCGCGCTGCGCGGCACGTTGCGCACGGCCGGCGCATCGCGACGAGGCGGTCATCCGCGCGCGGGCAAGCGCCGCATCAGCATCGCGCTGCGCCATGCGGTCAGCGCGACGGCGACCCAGATCGGCCCGTACGTCGCGAGCTGCGCGACGCTCAGCGTTTCGCCGAGCAGCAGCAGCGACACCACGACGAGCAGCACAGGCTCGACGTAGCCGAGAATCCCGAACAGCGCCATCGGCAGCATCCGGCTCGCCTTCAGGTAGCTCGCGAGCGCGAGCGTGCTGAGGATGCCGAGCCCCGGCAGCAGCGCGGCCCACAGCAGCGGCTGGCCGGCGACCTGCGTCGCGCTCGTCGCGACCATCGCGAACGCGATCGGGCACAGCAGCACGATCTCGACCGCGAAGGCAGCCAGCGAATCGGCGTTGATCCGCCGGCGCAGCACGAAATACGGCGGATAGCCGAGCGCGACGACCAGCGTCGGCCACGCGAACGCGCGCGTCGCCCACACCTCGTGCGCGACGCCGAGCGCCGCGCACGCGACCGCCGCCCATTGCAGCGGGTCGAGCCGTTCGTGATAGTAGAAGCGGCCGACGAGCACCATCGTCAGCGGCAGCAGGAAATAGCCGAGCGACACTTCGAGCATGCGGCCGTGCAGCGGCGCCCACAGGAACAGCCACAGCTGCACGCCGAGCAGCGCCGCGCTCGCCGGCAGCGCGATCAGCAGGCGCCAGTCGCGCGCGCTGCGCCGCGCCAGCTCGACGAGCGCCGGCCAGCGGCCGCGCAGCGCGATCAGCGCGAGCGCGCCCGGCGCGGTCCACACGATGCGCCACGCGAAGATGTCGAGCCCGGTGAGCGGCGCGAGCAGTTTCGCGTAAGCCGACATCAGCGCGAACAGCGTCGACGCCATCACCGACAGCGTGAGACCGCGCCCGGCTTCCGGATACCCCGTCATGATCGTTTTGTGCCTTTTTTACTGCTGCTGGAAGCGTTCGAAGCGCTTCTCGGTCCGGCGTTCCTCGAACGTCACCTCGGTCACGCGCGCGGCGGGCGGCCCGTGACGCAGCCACGCGAGCATCCGGTCGATCTGCGCGCCGGGGCCCTGGATCATCGCCTCGACGGTGCCGTCCTCCAGATTCGCGACCCAGCCGCGCAGCTTCAGCGCATGCGCCTCGCGCACCGTCGCATGACGAAAGCCGACGCCCTGCACGACGCCGCGCACCCGCACGTAGTAGGTCTCGATCCGTTCGTCCAGTTCATTGCGGCTCATCGCGTCGCCCTCCCGTTGCATTCAAGCCCGGCATTGTAGTCGCGTCGGCCGCTTCGCACACGCGCCGGCCGGGCGTCGCCGCGCACGCCGACCACGTACAATCTCGCCGATGCCCAACCGCCGCGCCGCCCGCGCGGCCCTGAAGGAAACGCATGACTGATACCTCCCGCGATCTCGTTCTCGTCACCGGCGCATCCGGTTTCGTCGGCTCGGCCGTCGCGCGCATCGCGCAGCAGAAAGGCTATGCGGTGCGCGTGCTCGTGCGCCCCACCAGCCCGCGCACGAACGTCGCGGATCTCGATGCCGAGATCGTCACCGGCGACATGCGCGACGAGGCGTCGATGCGCGCCGCGCTGCGCGGCGTGCGCTACCTGCTGCACGTCGCGGCCGACTACCGGCTGTGGGCACCCGACCCCGACGAGATCGAGCGCGCGAACCTCGAAGGCGCGGTCGCGACGATGCGCGCGGCCCGCGCCGAAGGCGTCGAGCGGATCGTCTACACGAGCAGCGTCGCGACGCTGAAGGTGACGAGCGCCGGCGATCCGTCCGACGAGAACCGGCCGCTCACGGCCGAGCAGGCGATCGGCGTCTACAAGCGCAGCAAGGTGCTCGCGGAGCGCGCGGTCGAACGGATGATCGCCGACGAAGGGCTGCCGGCCGTGATCGTCAATCCGTCGACGCCGATCGGCCCGCGCGACGTGAAGCCGACGCCGACCGGCCGCATCATCGTCGAGGCCGCGCTCGGCAAGATTCCTGCGTTCGTCGATACGGGGCTGAACCTCGTGCACGTCGACGACGTCGCGCACGGCCACTTCCTCGCGCTCGAGCGCGGCCGGATCGGCGAGCGCTACATCCTCGGCGGCGAGAACCTGCCGCTGCAGCAGATGCTCGCGGACATCGCGCAGATGACCGGCCGCAAGGCGCCGACGATCGCGCTGCCGCGCTGGCCGCTGTACCCGCTCGCGGTCGGCGCCGAAGCGGTCGCAAAGTTCACGAAGAAGGAGCCGTTCGTCACCGTCGACGGGCTGCGGATGTCGAAGAACAAGATGTATTTCACGTCCGCGAAGGCCGAGCGCGAACTCGGCTACCGTGCGCGCCCGTATCGCGAAGGGCTGCGCGATGCACTGGACTGGTTCGGCTCGGCGGGCTACCTCAAGTAACACAAAGCGGCGCCCCTCGCGCCGCTTTGCGCACTTTGTTACACGTCGCGCGCGGACCGGCATCGGCGCAGCGGTTAAAATCGCGGGTCTTACGCAGAGAAGACACGCATGAACCTGAACGATCAGATCGCTTCGCTCGCCACGGGCGTCGATCAGCTCCTCCACGATCACCACGCCGCGCAGCAGGCGGCACGCAGCGCGGAAGCGTTCGCGCGCGCCGCGGCAGCGGAAGCCCGGGCCGCGGCCGAGCGTCACGCGGCGGCGGAAGCCGAAGCGCAGGCCGCCGCGCAGCGCCACACGGCCGCGGCCGCCGATGCCGAAGCCGCGCAGCGGCGCCATGCCGACGCCACCGCCGCCGCCGAAGCGGCCGCCCAACGTCATACGGATGCCGCCACGCAAGCCGAAGCCGCGTCGCAACGCCATGCGGAAGCCACCGCGCTGACCGAAGCGCTCGCGCAACGTCACGCGGATGCCGAAGCCGCGTCGCAGCGCCACGCGGCGGCGATCGCCGAAGCCGAGGCCGCCGCGCAGCGTCATCACGCCGCCGCGACCGAAGCCGACGCGGCCGCGCAACGCCATGCCGCGGCAACCGCCGAAGCCGAAGCCGCCGCGAAGCGCCATGCGGAAGCGACCGCCGAAGCCGAGGCCGCCGCGCAGCGCCACATGGCCGCGATCGCCGAGGCCGAGGCGCTCGCCCAGCGTCACACGCAGGCGCTCGCCGACACGCAGGCCGCCGCCCGGCGTCACGCCGAAGCCACCGCGGAGGCGGAAGCCATCACGCAGCATCACGCCGAAGCGATTGCCCAGGCCGAAGCCGCCGCGCAACGCCATGCCGAAGCAACCGCCGAAGCCGAAGCCATCACGCAGCGCCATACCGAAGCGATCGCCCAGGCCGAAGCGGCCGCGCAGCACCACGCGAAGGCCATTGCCGACGCCGAAGCGCTCGTCGAGGCCGTCGTCAAGGAAGCCGCGACGAGTGCGGTCGCAGCCACGGCGGTGACGGTCGAAGCCGTCGAGCCGGCACCGGCGGACACGCCGACGACGGAGCCGGCCGTACACGCAACCGCACCGGTCGAGGCCGACGCTGCCGAGGCGTCGACTGCGGCCGTCGAGGCCGAAACCGCGATCGTCCCGGCGGCGCAAGCCGACTCCGCGGTTGCAACCGACACCGCTGCCGCACCGGCCGACAAGGCGACGCTGCACGTCGCGCGCCCGTCCCAGAACGAACTCACGCTGACCATCAACGGCCAGTCGATCACGCTGCATCCGGAACAACTGGGCCAACTGATCGAGGAACTCGCGCACGCGCGTGCGTCGATGCAGCCGGAGCCGCCGCCCGGCATCCCGGCCGGCTGGCGTTTCGTGACGACGAAGAACCCGATGATGGCCGTGCAGAAGCAGTCGAACGGCGACCGCCTGCTGGTCGCCCGCCACACGGGCTACGGCTGGGTGCCGTTTACGTTCTCGCCGGACGTCGTGGTTCAGATGTACATGATGCTGACGCAGCGGTAAGCGCCGGCATCGGCACACGACACAGCCGAAAACGAAACAGCCCGACCGGTTCGCACCGATCGGGCTGTTTGCTTTCCGGCTGCCGGGAGGCATGCCTCCCGGGGCACACTCGGCGTCAGCGATCCACCGGCGCCTGCACGCGCGCCTTCCACTGCCCGCCCTTGCCGCGCCAGTAACGCCACGCGGACGCGAACGTCGCGCCCACATAGAACAGCGCGACGAGCGGCAGCGCGGGCGCCCACAGCGGCGAGCGCCGGTAGTAGCGCAGCATCGGCGCATACGCGGCGCACATCGACGCCCATGCGAGCCAGGCCGGCCACGCACGCGCGCCGTAGGCGAGCGCAGCGACGGGCGGCACCAGATAGATGATCGTCATCCCGAGCAGCGTGCCGGCCAGCAGCAGCGGCGAATAGTGCAGTTGCGTGAACGCGGTGCGCGCGATCATGTTCCAGATGTCGCGCCAGCTGTCGTACGGGCGCAGCGACACGCTGCGATCGGCGAGATCGAGCCGGATCGGATGGCGGCCGCTGCCGCGATGCTTGATCTGCGCGGCGAGGCTGCAGTCGTCGATCAGCGCGCCGCGAATCGATTCGATGCCGCCCGCTTCTTCCAGCGCCGTGCGCTTCACGAGCATGCAGCCGCCCGCGGCGCCGGCCGTCCGGTTGCGCGGGTTGTTGATCCACGAGAACGGATACAGCTTCGCGAAGAAGAACACGAACGCCGGAATCAGCGCCTTTTCCCAGAACGAGTCGCAGCGCAGCCGCACCATCAGCGATACGAGATCGCGATGCTCGGCCTGTGCACGCGTGACGAGCTGCGCGACGGCGTCGGGCGGATGGCCGATGTCGGCATCCGTCAGCAGCAGGTAATCGGCCGGCAGGCCGAGCGTCCGCACCGCCGCGATCCCCTGCGACTGCGCCCACACCTTGCCGGACCAGCCGGCCGGCAACGGCTTCGCGCTCAGCACCGTCAGCCGGTCGGCACGGTTGATCGCGAGCGCGGCCGCGCGGGCCGCGTCGGCGGTACCGTCGTCGCTGTGGTCGTCGACGATGATCAGATGGAAGTCGCCCGGATAGTCCTGCTCGAGCAGCGAAGTCGCCGCACGGGCGATCACGTCGGCTTCGTTGCGCGCCGGCACGACCGCCACGACGGCCGGCCAGCCGGCCTCGGCCGCCGCGCCGCGGGCTTCCGGCGGCAGCGGCCGCGCGGGCTGCGCGCGCCAGAAGCCACCGCGCGCGACGAGCAACACGATCCAGATCACCAGCGACAGGCCGGACACGAGGAAAGCGATCGCCAGCATCATCGGCCTGCCTCCTGCCGGGCGCCGGCGGGTTCGGCATAAATAGGGGTCGGGAACAAAACACCCGAAACCCCACGAGCGGAAGGGCAATACGCGTAAGAATCGACGGTCATCGAAGGGCCTTGAAATGAGCGCGATGGCGGGCAGCCGGAGCGGCCGCCGGCGAAACCGCGCAGTTTACCGGGTTCCGCGCGCGCCAGCGCCGACGCGGCTCTCCCACAATTGCAACGGTGCCGACACAGCACCAAAGCACGGACGGCCCGATAGGGTTAAAATGCGCGATTAATTCGGGGTTCCGGGGCCTGGCCGGCCGGTTCGTTCCTGCCTTCATAACATCAAGCCGGGGCGAGCAAGCGCGTGCCAGCGCCTCGAACCCCGGCGTCTGTCGTCGGAGTTCGCTCACCTATGCGAGTCATCCTTGCCCAGCCCCGCGGCTTTTGTGCGGGGGTTGTCCGTGCGATCGAGATCGTCGATCGCGCGCTGCAACAGCACGGTGCGCCGGTCTATGTGCGTCACGAGATCGTGCATAACCGGCATGTCGTCGAAAATCTGCGTAATAAAGGGGCACGATTCGTTGAGGAACTCGACGAGGTGCCGCACGGCGCTGTCGCGATCTTCAGCGCGCACGGTGTCGCCCAGACGGTCGAGCGCGACGCGCAGACGCGCGGGCTCGACGTGCTCGACGCGACCTGCCCGCTCGTCACGAAAGTGCACGTGCAGGGGCGCCAGTACGTCGCGGCGGGCCGCCGGCTGATCCTGATCGGCCACGCGGGCCACCCGGAAGTCGAGGGCACGATCGGCCAGATTCCGGCCGAGGTGATCCTCGTGCAGAGCGAAGCAGAAGTCGATACGCTGACGTTGCCCGTCGATACGCCGGTCGCGTACATCACGCAGACCACGCTGTCGGTCGACGACACGCGCGGCATCATCGAAGCGCTGCAGCGCCGGTTCACCGACATCGTCGGCCCGGATACGCGCGACATCTGCTATGCCACGCAGAATCGCCAGGCCGCCGTGCGCGAGCTGAGCGAACAGGTTGACGTGCTGCTCGTCGTCGGTGCGACGAACAGCTCGAACTCGAACCGCCTGCGCGAGATCGGCACCGAAAGCGGTGTGCCGAGCTATCTCGTCGCCGACGGCTCGGAAGTGAAGGCCGAATGGTTCGCGGGCGTGCAGACGGTCGGCCTGACCGCCGGCGCGTCGGCGCCCGAAGAAATGGTCGAGGATGTAATCGGCGCGCTGCGCGCGCTGGGGCCCGTCGATGTCGCGACGATGGCGGGCCGTGAAGAAAAAGTCGAATTCAAGTTGCCGGCGAAGCTCACGCAAGCTGTCGCCCGCGAAGTTTAAGGAGGACATCCCTTGTCTATTCCGCTGCTCCAGCAAGTCCGTGTCGGCGCCTACATCGTGCGCCAGCACCTGTCCGGCAACAAACGCTATCCGCTCGCGCTGATGCTCGAGCCGCTGTTCCGCTGCAACCTCGCGTGCAACGGCTGCGGCAAGATCGATTATCCGGACCCGATCCTGAACCAGCGCCTGTCCGTCGAGGAATGCCTGCAGGCCGTCGACGAGTGCGGCGCGCCCGTCGTGTCGATCGCCGGCGGCGAGCCGCTGCTCCACAAGGATATGCCGGAAATCGTCAAGGGCATCATGAAGCGCAAGAAGTTCGTGTACCTGTGCACGAACGCGCTGCTGATGGAAAAGAAGATGGACGACTACCAGCCGAGCCCGTATTTCGTCTGGTCGGTCCACCTCGACGGCGACAAGGAAGCGCACGATCACTCGGTGTCGCAGGAAGGCGTGTACGACAAGGCCGTCGCGGCGATCAAGGAAGCGAAGCGCCGCGGCTTCCGCGTGAACATCAACTGCACGCTGTTCAACGATGCGGTGCCGGAGCGCGTCGCGAAGTTCTTCGACACGCTGGGCCCGATCGGCGTCGACGGCATCACCGTGTCGCCGGGCTACGCGTACGAGCGCGCGCCGGATCAGCAGCACTTCCTGAACCGCGACAAGACGAAGAACCTGTTCCGCGAAATCCTGAAGCGCGGCGAAGGCGGCAAGCGCTGGTCGTTCAGCCAGTCGTCGCTGTTCCTCGACTTCCTGGCCGGCAACCAGACGTACAAGTGCACGCCGTGGGGCAACCCGGCGCGTACGGTGTTCGGCTGGCAGAAGCCGTGCTACCTGGTCGGCGAAGGTTACGTGAAGACCTTCAAGGAACTGATGGAAACGACCGAGTGGGACAACTACGGCGTCGGCAACTACGAGAAGTGCGCGGACTGCATGGTCCACTGCGGCTTCGAGGCCACCGCCGTGATGGACACGATCTCGAACCCGCTGAAGGCGCTGCGCGTGAGCCGCAAGGGCATCAAGACCGACGGCCCGTTCGCACCGGACATCTCGATCGCGAAGCAGCGTCCGGCCGAGTACGTGTTCTCGCGCCACGTCGAGATCAAGCTCGAGGAAATCCAGCGCGCCGGCAAGGGCAAGCTGCAGAAGCCGGCGAAGTCGGCAACGGCCGCTTAAGTCGCGCGTTGCGCCGCGGGAAGGTTCGCGCCTTCGCAGCGGCTGGAATCGAAAAAGCGCCACGGAGTTCATTCGCTCCGTGGCGCTTTTCGTTTTGACGGACACCGTGTGACACGTTGCGCTTGCGCGCCTGCGTGCGAGGGCGAACGTCGGTTGCCTAGCTTCGAGACTCCGCCGCGGCGATCAGTTGCCAGGCGGTCGGCCCCGGATCGAGCAGCGGGTCGGACGGCGGATCGAGATCGTGCGGATGCGCTTCCTCGGACGGCAACGTCTGCGCTTTCGCAATGCCGATTTCGTCGCCGCATACGGTGCATCGATAGATGCCCGCCACCGTCACCTTGCTGCCCGGCGGCAGATTCTCGCTGAATGCGCGGCCACTTCCGCACGTGAAGTAGCCGCCGCTCCTGTATAGCGCCATCGCTCCTCCTGACTGAAACGAATGCGTTCGCGCCGACACGCACGACCGTCGCAAACGCGAGGATGGATCCTCGTCCGGACACGCCGGGCTCCAGTCAAGTCATTAGACGGCGCGCGTCCGCGCGATGGAATGGGACGCGTATGAAACACGGCCCGTGGCAGCCCCTCAATGCAGAACGGCCGGCTCCCGCATCTTCGCCGCGGCCTGCGCGACCAGCCCCGGCTGTTCGGCAGAAGCGAACGTGCACACATGACGCCACAGCTCCGCCAGCCGATGCCGCGTGAGCGTCGCGACGCACGCGTCGTTCGCGGTAAGCACGCGTTCGAGCACCGCGCATTCGTCGTCGTGCAGCGCCCATGCGCCGCTTTGCACGGCGCGCGCCACGCTCGCGTCCAGCACGCGCTCCGCGTCGACGCACAGGTCGATGGTCGCGTCGGGAGAGACCGCATCGTCGAGCGCGAGGAACACCAGATACACGCTCGTGCGCAGCCGCATCAGCAGCGTTTCGCTACCGTGCTCGCCGCGCAGCGCGACCAGCGCCATGTGGCATTTCAGCGAGATGTCGCGGGCATGCGCGGGCGGCAGCGGCAGCAGCCATTCGCGCGTCAAAGGCGGATGGCGGCGGCCTTTTCGGGCCGCCTTCATGATTCGCCCTCGCTCGCGGACGCATCGTCCTCCCCCACGCCCGGCCAGGCGCTACGGCACACGACGGCGCCGCGGCCCGCGTCGCGCAGGGTGTTCGCCCGGCGTCGCATGCCGTGCATATCGGCGCGCCGTCGCGTCGCGCCCGCTTCCGGCAGCCTGCGTATCGCCGGCGCACGCCACACGCCGGACAATCGGTTGGGGCATGCCATGTTCGTCTCCTGCATCAAAACGTGTTCTCGCCCTTCAGGTAATACGCGGTTTTCACGAAGAACGCCTTCACCGGATGGCCGGTCTGCGCGTCGCGGGCCGCCCGCGCTTGCATCGCGGCCTTCTCGTCGGGCCACCGGTCGGGCATCGGGTTGTACACGCGTTCGAGTGCACGCTGCATCGCGAGCGGATAGTTCTGGTTGCCGGCCGTCGTCGCGCGATAGCCGGCACGCGTCATCTGCATCAGTTGCACATCGGTTTCGGCACGCGCCGCCGACCAGGTCAACGGCGCGGCATGCGGGATGTCGCCGGCACCGATCGACTGCGCAAAGGCGACGGCAGGCAGCGCAACGAGTGCGCAGGAAAGAACAGCAACGGGAACGAGGGATCGCATAATGGCCTCCAGATGGTTGTCCCCGCATCGATCCATCATCGATGCGTTGAAACCATCGTATGTCGGGCCGCATCCCGCTTGAATAGCCGAATCCGCAATTGTTATTTTCAGGTGCGGCATTCGGCGTGCGCGCCGCGTCGTTCGCGAATTCCGCCGACATGGAATTTCTTTATTTCATTCAACGACCTGATCGGATTTCTACCGACGATCCGGTGGGTACTCGCCCGGCTCTTTCAATTTCCGAAATGGCGTGTTGCCGGTGCGATGCCGGCCGGTGCGCCTGCCCGCAAGGCTCCGGCGTGATATCGCGCACGCGGATACCGCCAAAGTGATTTGATCGGATCAGCCGATTCTTCTGATGCAGGACAAATCATCCGCATCGGCTTTCCGGATTGAGACACGACGCAAGCAGCAAGGACGCGCGATAATCACGCATCGGCCGTTTCGCACGGCATCTCAGGCATTCCCTTTTTTAATCGAGTCTTTCCATGGCTGCCCTCGACACTACCGCCATCGACAGCTGGCACGCGCACGTCTATTTCGATGCGGCGAGCCGCGACGCGGCCTGGGCGTTTCGCCAGGTCGTCGACGCGCGGTTCGGCGCGGTCATCGAACTCGGCCGCTTTCACGAACGCCTCGTCGGCCCGCATCCGGCCTGGTCGTACCAGATCGCGTTCGACGCCGCGCGCTTCGACGACATCGTGCCGTGGCTCGTGCTGAACCACGGCGCGCTCGACATCTTCCTGCATCCGAATACGCACGACGAACTGCGCGACCATCGCGATTGCGCGGTGTGGATCGGCAAGTCGTATACGCTGAATCTCGACGCGCTGGCCGGCTAAGGGCCGACGCCCGACCGCCTTCGCCACGGCAGGGCATCCACGTTTCGGGTCGACGTGAAACGTCCCGCGGCGGCACGCCCCTACAGTGGTTTCCGTGATCGACTTCCGGAAACCCGCCATGACACCCGCAGACACCGACGCCAACGCCCGGCGTATCCATGAAGACTGGCACGCAGCCGTCGTCGCCCGCGACTTCGACGCGCTGATGTCGCTGTATGCCGACGACGCGGTGCTCGAAACGCCGCTCGTCGTCGCCACGCTGCCCGCGCACGGCTCGGGCGTACTGCACGGCAAGGCCGCGATCGGCGCATTCTTCGCGGCCGGCCTGCGCAATCCGGACAACCAGCTCGGGCGCTGGTACCGAACCGGGCTGTTCTTCTCGAACGGCCGCCAGCTCGTCTGGGAATACCCGCGCGCAACGCCGGACGGCGACCAGGTCGATCTCGTCGAGGTGATGGACCTGCGCGACGGGTTGATCGCGCATCACCGCGTGTACTGGGGATGGGTCGGGTTCAATGCGTTGCGGGCCGCCGCGTCGCCGTCGCCCGAACGCGCATGACGGCCGCCGTACCTGATCAGGCCGCCGCGCGCCGCGTGCTCGCCGCGACCTGCGTGAGCTACATGCTCGTGCTGCTCGATGCGTCGATCGTCAACGTCGCGCTCACCGACATCGCGCACACGTTCGGCAGCCGCGTGGCCGGTCTGCAATGGATAGTGAACGCTTACACGCTGGCGTTCGCGAGCCTGTTGCTGACGGGCGGCACGCTCGGCGACCGGCTCGGCGATCGCACCGTCTATGTGGCGGGGCTGGCCGTCTTCGTCGCCGCGTCGGCCCTGTGCGGCGTCGCGCCGACCTTGCCGGCGCTCGCGGTCGCCCGCGCGTTGCAAGGCGTCGGCAGCGCGATGCTGGTGCCCTGCTCGCTGGCGCTGATCAATCGCGCGTTCCCCGAACCGGCCGCGCGCGCTTCGGCGATCAGCGTGTGGATGGGCTGCGGCGGCATCGCGATGGCGTCGGGTCCGCTGATCGGCGGCTTGCTGATCGATCTGTCCGGATGGCGCAGCCTCTTCTTCGTGAACCTGCCGCTCGGACTCGCCGGCATCTGGCTCGGCCGAACGGTCGCGCCCGCCGCCGTCGACCGGTCGCGGCAGTTCGACTGGGGTGGCCAGGCGGCGGCCATCGTCGCGATCGGGGCGCTGATCGGCACGCTGATCGAAGGCCCGTCGCTCGGCTGGCGCTCGGCGCCGATCGTCGGCGGCGCGATGGCCAGCGTCGTCGCGTGGATCGCGTTCATCGCGATCGAGGCGCGGCGCCGCGCACCGATGCTGCCGCTCGCGTTCTTCCGCAACCGGCTGTTCGCGGGATCGACGTTCGTGTCGATGGCGTCGGCGTTCGTGTTCTACGGCTTGCTGTTCGTGCTCAGCCTGTTCTATCGGCAGGTTCGCGGCGCCAGCCCGCTCGATACGGGGCTCGCGTTCCTGCCGATGACCGCGATGGTCGCGCTCGGCGGCCTCACCTCGGGGCGGGTCGTTGCACGCTTCGGCGCGCGCGGGACGATGTGCGCGGCGTTCGGGCTCTACGCGGCGGGCGCGCTCGGGATAACGGCCATCGGCGCGACGACGCCCGCGTGGCTTGCGGTCGCGCCGATGCTCGCGATCGGTTTCGCATCGGGCTTCATCTCGCCGGCCGCGACGGCGCCGGCGCTCGGGACGATCGATCGGCCGCGCGCCGGCGTGGCGGCAGCCGTGCTGAACGCGGCACGGCAAAGCGGATCGGCGCTCGGCGTCGCAATTTTCGGCGCGTGCATCGCGACGCTGCAACCGTTCCCGGTGGCGGTACGGGTGGTGCTGACGTTGGCCGCCGGATTGTCGGTGCTCGCCGCGGCAACGTGGTGGCTGACGGCGCAGGCAGCGCCAGCAACTGCCGAAACGACCGCCCCTCTGCGAGCCGCCGCGCGCCGCTAGCGCCTTCCCCGGCGGGCACGCCGCTCGCCGGGGGTTACCGACCGGCTCGACGCCCCATGCCGCTTACGCGACATACATCGCGACACTGACGAACTGGCACAGGCTGCCGGCCAGCACGAACAGGTGCCAGATGCCGTGCCCGTGGCGAATGCGTTCGTCGTTGATGAAGAAGTAGATCCCCGCGCTGTAGATCACGCCGCCGGCCACGAGCCATGCGGTGCCGATCGGCGGCAGCGCATGGATCAGCGGACGCACGGCGACGAGCGCGAGCCAGCCCATCAGCACGTAGAGGATCATCGACAGCAGGCGGGTGCGGCGCCCGAGCGTGAGTTCCTGCACGATGCCGAACACGGCGAGCCCCCAGCTCACGCCGAACAGCGACCAGCCCCACGGGCCGCGCAGCGTGACCAGCGTGAACGGCGTATAGCTGCCGGCGATCAGCAGATAGATCGCCGCATGGTCGCATTTCTGCAGGATCGCCTTCAGGCGCGGGTTGCGCACGCTGTGATATGCCGTCGAGATCGCGTAGAGCAGGATCAGCATCGCGCCGTACACGCTGAAGCTCACCACCTTGTACGGGTCGCCTTCGAGCGCGCCCATCGTCACGAGCGCGACGAGACCCGCCACCGACAGCACCGCGCCGACGAGATGGGAAATGCTGTTGAAACGCTCACCGACATGCACGACGTGTTCTCCTGCGGTCCATCGGAAAAAGAAAGTGCCCCAATGATACCGGCGGCCGGACGCCGCCGCGCTGCGCCCGGGCAAACGGCACGCGAGCACCGTGCGATGCGCGCCGCCGGCCCGCCAAAGAAAAAGCGCCGCGACATCCGTCGCGGCGCTTTCGTTTCGATACCGGGCTGATTCATCAGGTCATTGCAACGGCCCGGTTCAGCAACACTTCCCCGCTCCCGAGCCGTACCGCGCATTCTGACGCTCGCGGAAGAATTCCTCGTACGTCATCGGTTCGCGGTCCGGATGGGTTTCGCGCATGTGCGCGACGTAGGTGTCGTAGTCGGGCAGGCCGACCATCAGCCGCAACGCCTGCCCGAGGTAACGCCCCGCGCTGCGCAGGTCGCTGCCAAGATCGCTGAACATCGCGGCCTCTCCTCAACGTCCGCTGCCGAGCGCCTGCGCGGCCGGCATCGCTTCGTACGGCGTCTCGCGCACGGTCGGCTTCGACTCGCGGCGCGCGCGCAGCACGGCGATCACGCCGTACACCGCGATGGCCACGACGACGAAGATGAACAGCCCGGCCAGCGCCGCATCGATGTAGTCGTTGAAGATGATCCGTTTCATCTGCGCGATCGACTTCGCCGGCGCGAGCACCTTGCCTTCGTCCACCGCGGCCTGCAGCTTCGCGGCGTGCGCGAGGAAGCTGACCTTCGGGTTCGCGTCGAAAATCTTCTGCCAGCCGGCCGTCAGCGTGCAAATCAAGAGCCATGCGGTCGGCACCATCGTGACCCACGCATAGCGCTCGCGCTTCATCTTGAACAGCACGACGGTGCCGAGCACCAGCGCGATCGCGGCGAGCATCTGGTTCGAGATGCCGAACAGCGGCCACAGCGTGTTGATGCCGCCGAGCGGATCGACCACGCCCTGGTACAGGAAGTAGCCCCACGCGGCCACGCACAGCGCGGTGGCGACGAGGTTCGCGGGCAGCGACTCGGTGCGCTTGAGCGCCGGGTGGAACGTGCCGAGCAGATCCTGCAGCATGAAGCGGCCCGCACGCGTGCCCGCGTCGACGGCCGTCAGGATGAACAGCGCCTCGAACAGGATCGCGAAGTGATACCAGAACGCCATCATCGCTTCGCCGCCGATCACCTGGTGCAGGATGTGCGCCATGCCGACGGCCAGCGTCGGCGCGCCGCCCGCACGCGCGATGATCGTCGTTTCGCCGACGGCCTTGGCCGTCTGCGTCAGCATGTCGGGCGTCAGCACGAAGCCCCATTGCGTGACGGTGTTCGCGACCGCTTCCGGCGTCGAGCCGAGCACCGCGGCCGGCGCGTTCATCGCGAAGTAGATGCCCGGTTCGATCACGCACGCGGCGACCAGCGCCATGATCGCGACGAACGATTCCATCAGCATCGCGCCGTAACCGATGAAGCGCGCATTGGTTTCGTTGTCGATCAGCTTCGGCGTCGTGCCCGACGAGATCAGCGCGTGGAAGCCCGACACCGCGCCGCACGCGATCGTGATGAACAGGAACGGGAACAGGTTGCCCGACCACACCGGGCCCGAGCCGTCGACGAACTTCGTCAGCGCGGGCATCTTCAGTTCCGGTGCGACGACCAGGATGCCGATCGCGAGGCCGAGGATCGTGCCGATCTTCAGGAACGTCGACAGGTAGTCGCGCGGCGCGAGCAGCAGCCACACCGGCAGCACCGATGCGACGAAGCCGTAGCCGATCAGGATCCACGTGAGCTGCGTGCCGCTGAACGTGAACCACGCGGCAACCGCCGGCGAGGCGGCCACGTTCTGGCCGAACGCGATCGCCGCCATCAGCCCGATGAAGCCGATGATCGACACTTCGCCGATGCGGCCCGGACGGATGTAGCGCGTATAGACGCCCATGAACAGCGCGATCGGAATCGTCGCGGCGACGGTGAACGTGCCCCACGGCGAATTGGTCAGCGCCTTCACGACGATCAGCGCGAGCACCGCGAGGATGATCACCATGATCAGGAACGCGCCGAACAGCGCGATCACGCCGGGCACCGTGCCGAGCTCCATCTTGACGAGGTCGCCGAGCGAACGGCCGTCGCGACGCGTCGAGATGAACAGCACGATGAAATCCTGCACCGCGCCGGCGAACACGACGCCGGCCAGAATCCACAGCATGCCGGGCGTGTAGCCCATCTGCGCGGCGAGCACGGGGCCGACCAGCGGCCCGGCGCCGGCGATCGCGGCGAAGTGATGGCCGAACAGCACGTACTTGTTGGTCGGCACGTAGTCGAGGCCGTCGTTGTACTTGACCGCCGGCGTCATCCGCAGCCCGTCGAGCTGCATGACCTTGCTGGCGATGAAACGGCTGTAGAAGCGATACGCGATCAGATACACGCAGACTGCGGCGATCACGATCCAGAGGGCACTGACGCGCTCGCCGTGCGCGAGTGCGATCGTGCCGAATGCGAACGCGCCAAGCAGCGCGACCGCGATCCATAGCAGGGTACTGGAAGCCCGATTCATGGCGTCTCCTGGTCTCCAATGTGTTTTTGAGTGGATGCGGCGAGGGGCCGAACCCGCGTGACGTCGATGCGTCGTGCCGCAGCCTCGCGGAGACCGCAGCGATGGGCCGTAGTATTCCGCGCGACGGGGGCCACTTACAAGCGGATAACTACGTATGACGATCTACGTAGAATTACGTAGAACGTTTGGCGTGTGCGCGCTGTCGGCGTTGGTTTGCATAAATTTGTTCCCAAAGAGCCTATCCGAATGTTTGTGTGTGAGGCATAAACTGATGGCCAAGGAGCCACGTTATGCCACGCAAACGCAAGGAAGAAGTGACGATAGAACCGGGCAAGGGCTTGAACCTGGACCCCGAGCTGAT